>MDTC01031253.1_pt1 | contig 14324 bp, 11 predicted proteins | sample 811181 | NCBI WGS metagenome assembly MDTC01 (sample SAMN05326644, study PRJNA326480) | marine metagenome | isolation source: seawater | place: Pacific Ocean: North | collected 2011 | reverse complement strand
CAGTAGTTCCGGAAACCATCCGCGCGTGGTTCTAGGAGTGCAAATGAATCGACGTCTGTCTTATCTTGAGTCGCGTCACCACGGCCAGTGGTCACAGGAACGTTTGAAGCACCGGCCTGCTCAAGACCTACGGCACCGCCAATTACGATGACGTCAGCGACACTAACCCCATTTGAGCTGGCGATCTTTTCATAGACCGCTATTACCATCGAAAGTTGTTCTGGATTATTTGCGGCCCAATCTTTCTGTGGCGCTAGGCGGACACGGGCACCATTTGCCCCACCGCGCAAGTCAGACCCGCGGAACGTACTGGCGCTGGCCCAGGCTGTTTCCACCATCTGTGCGCTCGAGAGTCCACTAGAGGCAACCTCTTGCTTGATCGCATACACGGCTGAGTCTGGCAACTGCTTACCCGCAGGAGTCGGGTCTTGCCAGACATATTCAACATCGAGGAAATCCCCGGCTACATAGTTTGACTTAGGTCCCATATCACGGTGCAAAAGTTTAAACCATGCTCTCGCAAACGCCTGACCGAACTCTTCTGGGTTCGCGAGGAAGCGCTCACATATAGCTTTGTAAGACGGGTCCGTTTTCATTGCCATATCAGCTGTGGTCATCATCGGCGTCACCTTCTTACCACTTCCGTCAACCTCCGGCGCCATATCATCTTCAGAAATATTTGAAGGATGCCAAATATACGCGCCGGCCGGTGACTTAGTAAGCTCCCAATCATACTTGAACAACATCTCCAAATAGCCCATGTCCCATTGGATTGGGTTAGAAGTCCACGGGCCTTCAATACCACTGGTGATAGCGTCAACGCCCTTCGCTGACTTGTAACTGCTTAGCCACCCAAACCCCTGGGCTTCGATAGCCCCACCTTCCGGCTCAGATCCAACGTGACTCTCTAGTCCCGCACCGTGAGCCTTCCCGAATGTGTGACCGCCTGCTGTCAGGGCAACCGTCTCCTCGTCGTTCATCGCCATACGGGCAAAAGTCTCGCGAATGTCTTGCGCAGACAATGCAGGATCAGGATTTGCGTTCGGTCCCTGCGGATTCACATAGATCAGGCCCATCTGGACGGCCGCCAATGGGTTCTCTAAATCCTGGCGGGTGTCACCGTAACGATTGTCACCAAGCCACTCATCTTCCGCGCCCCAATAAATATCTTTTTCGGAATGCCAAATATCGTCACGACCCAGCGCTGTACCATGATTCGGACCACCCATGTCCTCAATCGCTACATTTCCAGCAAGCACCAGCAAATCGGCCCAGCTTAGGCTATTACCAAACTTTTGTTTTACCGGCCACAATAAGCGACGCGCCTTGTCCAGATTTCCGTTGTCCGGCCAACTGTTTAGAGGAGCGAAGCGCTGAGCGCCCGTCCCTGCGCCCCCGCGTCCATCACTAGTACGATATGTCCCAGCAGCGTGCCATGTCATGCGAATAAAAAATGGACCATAATGACCGTAGTCAGCCGGCCACCAATCTTGGCTGTCGCGAAAAACTTTTTTAAGTTCAGCCTTTACCGCATCGACGTCCAGCTTTTTAACTTCTTCCGCGTAGTCCACCTCGGCTACAGGATTACTTTTCTGATCGTGCTGTCTAAGAATGTCTAGGTTCAATTGGTTTGGCCACCAATCTTTATTTTGTGTCCCTGTCGCCGGGGTTGTAGTCGACCCATGCATAAAAGGACATTTCAGTTCTGCATTCATTTGTATCTCCGTTTTCCCGCGCTAATAAGAACTTACAATTAGCATCAGCAGATGAACAGAATCTCGCACGCATGTATAGTTGTTATTATGTATCGATTCAATAGAAAATAACTATGATAAGTTAAGTATTTAACCGATTCGTCAATGATAAAACTGCACCAATCAACAACAACCCCTAACAAAAAATTTAGAGATAAATGATGAAAAAAAATTTGGGTGCCCGGGTAGCCCTCGACGAAGACAGACACCTCATAGATTGGTTAAATCCCGACTACTACGATGAAGAGGCGCTCCATGATGAAATGCTGCGGGTTTTTGATGTCTGCCACGGCTGTCGTCGGTGCCTCAACCTTTGTAACTCATTCCCAAACCTTTTCGACCTGATAGACGAAACCCAAAGTATGGAAGTTGATGAGGTTGCGAACGAGGATTACAAGAAAGTCGTCAACGATTGCTACCTCTGTGATATGTGCTATTCCACTAAATGTCCATACGTACCACCAAATCCCTTGGGCATCGATTTTCCTCATCTGATGCTAAGGGCCAAGGCAAACTATCTTCGAAAAAACAGTCTTCCCATATCAGAGAAAATTTTATCGAGCACCGACACAATAGGCAAACTGGCAGGGATCCCAGTTCTCACCGAGACCATCAATATCGTGTCCCAATGGAAACCGGTAAAACACTTAAATTCTTATACACTTGGTATTCATGAAAACGCATGGACCCCAAAACTCGCCACGAAAACTTTCAATCAAAAAAAAGAATCATCTGCTGACTTTGTTGTCGTCGACGGAGAACAAACGCCCGGGAAAATAGCGATTTTTGCTACCTGCTACATCAACTATCACGAGCCCGGCATTGGTATAGACCTGATCAAGGTACTCGAACACCATGAAATTCCCTGGGTAACGGCGGAAAAAGAGGTCTGCTGTGGTATGCCCAAACTTGAACAGGGGGACTTAGAGGCGGTCGATAGGCTCAAAAGAGTCAACATACCTCACCTCGCAGAATTAGCTAAACGCGGATTCGCAATTATAGCACCGGTTCCCTCTTGCACATTAATGTTCAAGCAAGAGATTCCCCTAATGTATCCTCAAGATAAAGAAGTTCTAGCCGTAAAGAACGCGTTCTGGGACCCTTTCGAATACCTGATGGCTCGCTCAGAAGATGGGCTCATCAAACGCCAGTTCCGTCGAGGGCTCGGAAAAGTCGCCTACCACGCACCTTGTCATGGTCGTGTTCAAAACATTGGTAATGCAACAGAGGAATTTCTGCGACTGATTGCTGACACCGAAGTACATGCAACGAAGCGATGTACCGGCCACGCAGGGACCTACGGGCTAAAGAAAGACAGCCACAAAACGGCCATGAAAATTGGCTACCCAGTATCTCGAGCAATTCATGCCCAGCAACCGGATTTCGTTTCGAGTGACTGCCCACTAGGCGGCCACCATGTGGCGCAGGGCATTAAGGAAAAATTCGACTCTGTTACCAATGTACAGCACCCCATCTCACTGCTTGCCATCGCCTACGGACTTCGTGATCCGAAATAATATTTGATGTAAAAACTACATAGCATAAAGTGTGAGACTATTGGATACTGCAACCTTGATTTAATTTTTAGAGAAAAATTATGAAAAAAACTACTCTCTTCGTAGCATCTGCGGCTCTCCTGGCTTCGTCCCTAGTGCTAGCTGGCGGTCACGCAAAATCAGTCAAACTTGGCGTTGTTCTCGGCTTTACTGGTCCAGCTGAATCACTGGCTGAGTCCATGGCACGTGGAGCCGAACTAGCCATGAAAGAAGTATCCGCATCGAAACTGCTGCTTGATAACGCGACCGTTACCCATGTTCGTGCAGACTCTACATGCGTTGACGCATCAGCTGCGGCGGCTGCCGCTGAGCGCGTAATCTCATCAGATAAAGTCGATGCAATCATTGGCGCTCTGTGCTCTGGCGCAACCATTTCAATTCTACAAAACGTAGCCATGCCAAAAGGTGTGATGCTATTTTCACCCTCGGCAACGTCACCAGCACTATCAACTCTAGAAGATAATAACTTGTTCTTCCGTGCGTCTCCTTCAGATGCACGTCAAGGTCAGGTAATCGCTGAACTTCTTAAAGAGAAGGGTATCAAATCAATAGCGATGACATACACCAACAACGATTATGGTAAGGGCCTCGCAGACGCTATCCAATCAAACTACGAAGCAACCGGTGGCAAAGTCACGATCAATACGGCCCACGAAGATGGAAAAGGTGATTACAGTGCTGAGGTAGCGGCGCTAGCTCAAGCAGGTGGTGACATTCTCATGGTCGTTGGTTACCTAGATCAGGGCGGAAAGGGAATAATTCAGTCCTCACTGGACGCTGGTGCATTCAGCGATTTCTTCCTGCCAGATGCGATGATTGGTGAGAGCCTGGTCAAAGCCATCGGTCCTGATCTGAATGGCTCTATTGGGACTGTTCCAGGAACAGATTCCAAAGGTGCTGAAATCTACGCTGAACTAGCCAAAAAGGATGGTTTTAATGCGGGCCCTTACTCTCCAGAAGCCTACGATGCAGCAGCTCTGACGCTGTTGGCAATGCAGGCTGCAAATTCTACGGATAGTAACGATGTTAAAGCGAAGGTTTTTGAGGTAGCAAACGCTCCCGGCACAAAGATTCTTCCAGGAGAGCTCGCGAAGGGCCTTCAGATCCTGAAAGATGGTGGCAATATCGACTATGTAGGAGCTACAGCTGTTGAGTTAATCGGTGCAGGCGAATCTGCTGGCAGTTACCGTGAGATTCTTGTAAAAGACGGCAAAAATACAACGGTTCGCTATCGCTGATCCGTTGTTGTAAATGCGGCGCAGAGATAATCTCTGTGCCGCTTTTTTATGATACTTACCAATGATCGTTGTCGAAAATTTACACAAGCATTTTGGTGGTGTTCGCGCCGTTAACGGGGCAAACCTCTCGATTCAACCGAATACTATCACAGGACTAATTGGCCCCAATGGTGCCGGAAAAACAACCTTATTCAATGTGATCGCAGGCCTCTATCAACCGACATCCGGTAAGGTTGCGCTAGACGGTCAAGACATAACCGGTCTTAAGCCCCATGAGCTGTTTCACATGGGTTTGTTAAGGACGTTCCAACTCGCCCACGAGTTCGCCACCCTAACCGTTCGCGATAACCTGATGATGGTTCCCCCCAATCAAATAGGGGAAAGTCTTTTAAGTACCTGGTTTAGCCCCGGCCTCGTGAGAGCGCATGAAGAAGAAGTCCGCGCCAAGGCCGAAGAAGTCATGCACTTTCTTGAAATCGAGCAGGTCGCTAACGAATTTGCAGGCAATCTATCAGGCGGACAGAAAAAGCTTCTAGAGCTTGGACGCACCATGATGGTTGACGCAAAGATTGTTTTCCTTGATGAAGTAGGAGCCGGAGTAAACCGAACGCTCCTCCATAAAATTGGTGATGCCATCATCAAGCTGAACCAAGAACAAAACTACACATTCTGTCTGATAGAACACGATATGGAATTTGTCGCGCGGTTATGTGATCCCGTGATCTGCATGACGGGAGGATCCGTCCTAGCGGAGGGAACCATTAATGAGCTCAAGAATAACGAGCAAGTGATTGAGGCGTATCTCGGCACTGGTCTGAGACACAAGAAATAAAATGAGCTTCTTACTAGGCGAAAATATGACCGGCGGATATGGCGCTGCAAACACCCTCCATGACTGTTCTATCGGTGTGGAAAAAGGCGAAATCGCAGTCATTGTTGGCCCAAATGGTGCCGGAAAGTCGACCGCAATGAAGGCGATCTTTGGAATGCTTCCCCTAAGGCATGGGCGCGTTATCTTCAATAATCAGGAAATCACTCTGTTAAAACCCGAAGAGCGGGTACTCCGGGGTATGGGCTTTGTTCCACAAAACCACAACGTATTCACGTCCATGACCGTTGAAGAAAATCTCGAGATAGGAGCCTTCATTCGGACCGACCCAATCGCTGATTCTTTAGCTCAAGTCTATGACCTGTTTCCGATACTGAAAAATAAACGGAAACAGCCAGCCGGCGAACTTTCGGGTGGCCAGCGTCAGCAAGTCGCTGTGGGTCGTGCGCTGATGACACACCCAAAAGTCCTAATGCTGGATGAGCCCACTGCGGGCGTTTCTCCAATTGTAATGGACGAGTTATTCGATCGAATCATCGAAATTGCTCGACTGGATGTTGCTATCTTAATGGTTGAGCAAAATGCCAAGCAAGCTCTTGAAATTGCTGACAGAGGATATGTTTTGGTTCAGGGGAACAACAGATTCACTGATTCTGGCGAAGCGTTACTTGCGAACCCAGAAGTACGCAAAGCATTCTTAGGAGGTTAAGTGATAGACATCCTAAATGCTCTGACTTTGCTGGGAAATTTCCTAATCATCCCTGGACTGACCTATGGCTCCCAGCTCGCACTCGGAGCTCTCGGGGTCACCTTGGTTTATGGCGTACTCCGCTTCTCAAACTTTGCACACGGGGAAACAATGGCTTTCGGCGCAATGATCACTATCCTCGCGACCTGGGGGCTGCAATCCATGGGAGTAAGCATCAAACCTCTACCGACAGCGCTGATAGCCATTCCTGTCGGGATCGCGGTAACAGTACTATTGATACTGGTAATTGATAAATTTGTGTATCGCTATCACCGTGAGCGTAAGGCCAGCCCTGTAACTTTTTTGATAATTTCAATCGGCGTTATGTTTTTTTTGGGTGGTCTTATCCGCTTTATCATTGGCCCTGGTGACCAAATCTTTTTTGATGGGACCCGTTTTATACTCAAGGCTCGAGAATTCAGGGAAATGACGGGTCTCAGTGAGGGTTTATCACTGAAGATGACACAAATAGTTACGATTGTAACGGCTCTAATTATAGTCATCGCCATGTTCTGGTTCTTAAATCACACTCGCACCGGCAAATCCATGCGAGCATACTCAGATAATGAAGACCTCGCGCTGCTGTCTGGCATCGACCCGAATCGCGTGGTTATGGTCACCTGGATAATTGTAGCAGCCCTCGCAACCGTCGGAGGCACACTCTACGGCTTGGACAAGTCATTCAAGCCCTTTGTCTACATGCAACTACTGCTTCCGATTTTCGCCTCAGCAATTGTCGGCGGAGTTGGTAATCCACTAGGTGCGATCGCTGGTGGATATGTGATCGCCTTCAGCGAATTGATTTTGACCTTTGCCTACAAAAAGGTCGTACTATATTTGGGACCAGACAATCTAGAGCTTGACTCACTTGTTCAATTACTAGGGACAAACTATAAGATCGCGGTATCGTTCATCATCTTGGTCATCGTGTTAATTATTAAGCCCACCGGCCTGTTTAGCGGGAAAACGATCTAATGCCAGCGGTCTATCATCAATACCGCAATCAAATCTTATTTAGCGTTATGGCCGGGCTCTTGGTGGTTGTCGCGCTTACGCAAGGTTTGTCAGTGTCGTTGACCATTCTTAATCTCTGTTTAATCAGCGCCATAATGTCACTTGGCGTCAACATTCAATGGGGCTACGCAGGGCTTTTTAACGTTGGTGTCATGGGCTTTGCTGCGCTTGGTGGTCTCTCTGGGGTATTGATCTCCATGCCACCAGTTTCTGAAGCCTGGCAGGCCGGTGGATTGGGTATTCTATTCGGACTGATAATAACCACAGGTACAATTGCGTCTAGCCTATTTGCGTGGTCACGGACCAAATATTCAAAGAAGCAACGCTATTGGGTCATTGCTGGCATCATCATTCTAGGCTATGCGCTGCTGAGACTTTTCTTTGATCCAAGTGTTGATGCAATCGAAGCCATCAACCCGTCAGTCACCGGATACCTGGGCGGCCTTGGGCTACCGATTTTAGTTGCATGGCCTGTCGGTGCCCTTTTTGCTGCATCGGTTGCATTTGTTATTGGGAAAATCGCTCTTGGTCTTCGCTCTGACTATCTCGCAATCGCAACCCTCGGAATCAGCGAGATCATTATTTTCTGCATCAAAAATGAGGAGTGGCTCACTCGCGGTGTGAAAAATGTGAACGGTCTCCCGCGGCCAGTTCCTTATGAGATCGATCTACAACATACGCAGTGGTTCCAAGAGTGGGCTCTTGATTTTAATATGCCAGTCGATGATGCGTCGGCTGTATTCGTCAAAATCTGCTACGCGCTGCTTTTCATTTTAGTCATCGCTTTCCTACTTTGGCTGTCTGAAACTGCCCTCAAATCACCATGGGGGCGGATGATGCGGGCAATCAGGGACAACGACACAGCCGCCGCCGCAATGGGTAAAGATGTAACTTGGCAACATCTACGCATTTTTATTCTGGGTTCAGCAGTTATAGGTTTAGCAGGTGCCATGCTGACCACGCTAGATGGTCAATTCACACCTGTTGGGTACAACCCGCTTCGCTTCACATTTCTTATTTGGGTAATGGTAATCATTGGTGGCTCTGGAAACAATTGGGGTGCAGTAATCGGTGGTTTCTTTATCTGGTTTTTCTGGATTGAGGCTGAACCAATTGGGTTGTGGTTGATAGAGACCTTAACATCAGGCATGTCTCCAGGAAGTGCGATACGCGCGCACCTGCAAGAGGGTGCTGCTCATATGCGCTTAATGACCGTTGGAATAATTCTACTTGTGACCCTCCGTTACGCGCCTGAGGGCCTGATTCCAGAAAAAAAACGCCAATAACCCCAAGGCCTGTTCTAAATAGTCTGATTCCCTATACGGTGTGAATCACGCCCGTTGCATAAAGCTCCTGAATCTGGCTATCCGAATAGCCGAGCTCAAGAAGAACTGCGGTGGAATGTTGTCCATGAACTGGCGGGGGTCGTGAATCTATCGACTCGGCGCCATGGAACTTCACAGCCATTCCGAGTCCCTTAATGGCACCTAAACGCTCATGCTCAGTTTCAACAATCATATCCCGAGCCAATGCCTGTGGGTGACCAAGCATCTCGCCAATTGAAAGAATTGGGCCAGCGGGAACACCCGCCTTGTCCAACTCATCAAGCCAACGATCTGACGTCTTTTTCCTAAAGTATCCATTGAGCACATCCACTAGCTCATCGAGGTGCGCCATCCGTTTTGCATTGGTACGAAATCTAGGATCATCGTTCAGCCCAGGCGCTTGAATCACATCCAAAAGCCGTAACCAGTTTCTTTGGTTCGCAGCGCCAATGTTGATATACCCATCGGCCGTTGGAAATGCCTGATATGGCGCATTCAGAGGGTGCGCCGACCCAAGCGCTTCAGGTGAGTCCCCAGTCGCCAATGCAATGGCTGATTGCCAGTAAGTATGTATAATCCCAGCCTCAAACAAAGAAGTATCAACACGCGTACCAAGGCCTGTTTTTTGCTTTCCAGAATACGCAGCTGCAGCGCCCATAGCCGCCAAAATACCCGCTGTTATGTCTGTCACTGGCGCACCTACTTTGACCGGGGCATTCTCACGACCAGGTCCTGTGATACTCATCAATCCACTGGCGCCTTGTGCAACCAAATCGAAACCCGCTCGTTCACGATAGGGCCCTGTCCGGCCGTATCCCGAAATTTCAACATAAATGAGACCCGGATTAATTGCCTTCAAATTCTCAAAAGACAAGCCAAGGCGTTGCATCGTGTCATGGCGAAAATTCTCAATAACGCAATCGGCATGCTCTAAAAGCTCCGTGAGAATTTCTTTTCCCTTCTCTGATTTTAAGTCGAGCGCCACTCCACGTTTGTTGCGGTTCATCATTAAAAAAGCGGCAGACTCACCATCTACCTTTGGAGGGACCATACGCCTTGAATCGTCACCGCCATCAATCTTTTCAACTTTAATGACATCCGCGCCCATATCCGCGAGCATCATTCCGCACAAAGGACCAGCCATGATGTGAGCAAGCTCTATCACTCGCATCCCGGACAATGGCCGCGGTTGCATGCTCACTGCCCACTCCAATTCGCTTTCCGTTTTGCAAAAAATGCATTGATACCCTCAAAAAAGTCATCGCTAAGGTAGCACCGCCGAATCAAGTCAATATCCGCCGGAATTGATCGCATCGCCAATCGCGAAAGACCATCTCGAGTAGCAGATATCGTCAGTGGTGCTAACTTTGTCATGTGAATGGCCAAGTCTCGTGCTCTCTGATCACATAGAGAAGCACTCTCCAAAATCTCGCTTACAAATCCCGAAGTAATCAACGAGTCTATTTCCAAGAATTCAGCTGTTAGCATCAGATAGCGCGTTCGTGACTCACCCAATAAATGTACAAAACGGTTGAGATTTGCGACGGACAAACAATTACCAAGCGTCCGAGCGATGGGCATACCAAAACGTGTATCCGGTGTCGCCAGCCGGACATCTGCCGCCGCCGCAATGGCTGCACCACCTCCGGCAACAACGCCGTGAAGCGACGCAATTACTGGAACTGATGACGTCTGAACGGCATCGATTACACGACCGATCATAGCCTCATAATTAATCGCATCCTGAGCTGACTGGAAGTCTTTAAATTTTGATATGTCAGTTCCTGACGCAAATGCTTTGTCGCCCTCTGCAGTCAGAACAATTACCCCCGCATCACCAGGGCTTTTGCACAGATCTTCAATCGCCTGATACATCTCAAAGGTGAGTGAGTTTCTTGACTCGGGCCTCATCAAGCGATACTCAGCGAAACCGCGATTATGAGTGATCGTAAAGTCAGACATAACTATGACCTGTAGATAACATCAACCAGATACATCGGTACATCAGGTACATAAGTACACAACATCAACACCGCAAATAAAACCGCGATGAAATAGATGTTGATTTTCGACACATCCCAAATATTTGCTCGCGCAACGGCACAGGCAGTAATCAAAACACTGGCTACTGGCGGAGTCTGCTGGCCTAACGCTAAGTTCAATGTGACGACTAAACCAAAGTGGATCGGATCAATGCCAACAGCCTGAATAAGAGGGATCACAATTGGAACCACCAGAATAATTGCGGCTGCTGAATGAAGGAAAAAACCGATCACCAAAAAAAATACATTCAGGATCGCCAAGATGACCCATTGGTTATTAGTAATGTCGAGGATCCAACGCGCAAAATCCTGTGGAATCTGAGCCCTTGTCAAAAAGCCGCCCATAACCACCGAAGCCGCGACCAATAGCATCACGACCGCCGTCTGAACCCCACCATCAATCATAGCCCTCTTGAGGTGGCTGAAATCCATATTCGAGTACCAGGCACTAACCACCAAAGCGGCGAGTACAGCGAGACCAGCCGCTTCAGTGGCTGTAACAAAACCACCAAATATGCCTCCCAAGATTATAACTGGCAGTGTAAACGCAGGCAGTGCCTCAATAAGCGTACGCCACAAACGCCTTGCATCAAAAGCCTCTTCCCGCGGCAAGTTGTACCGACGAGCGAAGTAATAAGCCATCCCCATCAACCCAAAAGCACCGAGTAAACCAGGAATTATTCCCGCCACGAATAACTGCTCAACCGAGGTGCCCGCCGAGGTGGCATATAGGATCATCGGAATCGACGGAGGAATAATTATGGCCAGTGATGCGGAAGAGGACGTAACTGCCGCAGCTAACGGGGCGGAATAACCACGTTTTTTCATTTGAGGAATCAGAACCGAACCCAATGCAGCAACGTCAGCCACAGCGGAACCTGATATCTCGGCGAAAAACAGACTCACTCCTATATTCACCATGGCGAGCCCGCCACGCACAAACCCAATAATAGCGTTTACAAAGTTGATGAGCCTGTCGGTAATCCCGCCTGCGTTCATGATGGCACCGGCCAGCACAAACATTGGGATCGCAATTAGTGAGAATTTTGTTGAGCCGTCATACATATCAAGCGCGAGGGTGACGACACTATCCATCCCTTCAGTGACAACCAGTCCAAAAATTGCGGCTACCGCAAGCCCAACCGCTATCGGTACATTTAAACAAATAAGGGCGAGCAAGATCACAAACATTACGAAAACTATCATGGCCTAGTCCCCGCTTTAGCGAGCTCGTTTTCAACCTCTTCCTCAATTTCAGAATGCTCTAGTGAAATGCCAGCACAGCATTTTTTAAAGTAATTCGGAAAACTCAAAGTCTCACACAGCACAAAAAGCAATGCCCCTATCGGAATCACGGACTGAGTGAGTTGCACAGGGATCCAGGTAAGTGAGACCAGATAATCGCCTTCGAGGACCACAAGCACCTGGTAACCAGTATAGGCAAGCAGTAAGAAAAACCCTATCACGACAGACTCGGCGAAAATGACCGCATAGGCCCTCAAAGGCATGGAGATCTTCAACAAAACAGTATCAAACCCAATATGGCGACGGTGCAGTGCCGCGTAAGCACCACCATAATAAGTTAGCCATGATAACTGAATGGCTGCAATTTCGTCGTACCATGACACGGAGTTACCAGTTATTCGCGCGACTACTGCGAATATCACAACCGCCGTAAGTGCAATCATCTGGAACAATATGAACCAAACGAGTAGCTGATCCACGGCTCGAGCAAGACGATTCACAAAGGTCTCCCAAATAAATTGGCGGCCTTGCTAGGCCGCCACTGAGCGATTAACTAGAATTAGTTCGAAAGACTTTGAACTGTCTTGACCAACTCTGCCCCGCCCTTCACCGATGAAGAAAATTCATCATAGACTGCCTTAGAGGCCTGAACAAACGCGGCATTATCAGCGTTATTCACCTGAACCCCTGCGGCTTTAATCACATCCAAAAGCTCAACCTCAAGCGACGCCGCCTTCCGATAAACAAGAGTTTGAGTCGACGAACCACAGTCTGAAAGGACCTTCTTTACGTCTGCCGGATGCTTATCGAAATGCTTCTTAGACGAGAGCACATAAGCAGGCGTGTACACATGTCCAGTAATTGAAAGATACTTTTGTACCTCCTGGAATTTCGCTGACGCGATCTGTGCGTAAGGATTCTCTTGACCATCAATAACGCCTGTTTTCAGCGCCGTGAACACATCAGAAAAAGCCATCGGGGTAGGATTCGCTCCGTAAAGCTTGAACATCTTCACTCGCCATGCGCCCTTCGGGGTTCTTAGCTTAACTCCTTCGAGATCAGAAGGGACGTTGATCGGACGAGTGTTGTTCGTAATGTGACGGAATCCGTTTTCGAAATAACTAACTATGTGGTAACCCTTTGCCTGCGCCGCCGCTTGAAATGTATCCCCCAGCTTTTCCTGCACACGCTTCATGTGGTCGCGATTCTTGATGATATACGGCATCTCAAACACACCAAATTCATCAGCTACCGACGACATGACGGATGAGGGAAGGGCGAAATCGACCTGACCAAGTTTCAGCTTCTGTAAAAGCTCTTTATCTTTTCCAAGCTGCGAAGAGCCAAACGTTTGTACTTCGATCTTGCCATTGGATTCATCGCTGACGCACTGAGCGTATGCGTTCACGCTTGCCTCGAACAACGAACCCGGTTTGCCAACGTGCCCGAACTTAAGTGTGACGTCCGCAGCGAATGATGGTGCTGCGACGGCAGCTGTTAAGGCAGCAACAGAGGCCACCAATCGTATTTTTTTCATATCTGTCTCCGTTTTATTTTTTCTCTGGAGTTAAATTCACCGCGCAAGGGACCGCATGGCGGCCTCTACTCCCCCTGACTGATGCGGTACGCCAGCCAAGCCCAGGCCCATCTCGACGCCACAAATGACGCCCATAAGCGTGAGTTCATTGATATCACCTAAATGGCCGATGCGGAAGGCCTTTCCTTTAATCTTTCCTAAACCGGTGCCCAGGGACATATCAAAATGTTCCAAAATAACGTCACGCAAGTAGTCTGCGTCATGCCCGTCGGGCATCATAATTCCCGTCAAGGCATTTGAATGCTCTCGAGGATTCAAACAGACTGTCTCGAGTTCCCAGGCCCTAACAGCGGCGCGACATGAATCAGCAAGCCGCTGATGTCTTGAAAATACATTGTCTAGGCCTTCCTCTTCCAGCATCGCAATGGCTTCTCTCAAGCCATAAAACAACGTTGTTGCCGGGGTATATGGGAAGTAGCCAGTGGCGTTTGCGTTGAGCATGTCCTGCCAATCCCAATACGAACGCTTCGACCCCCCTTTCTTTGCCACCTCGATCGCCCGCTCCGACAAAGCGTTAAAGCCAAGCCCGGGAGGCATCATAAGACCTTTTTGGGAGCCAGACACAGTAACATCTACACCCCACAGATCATGTTCATAATCAACTGATGCTAGGCCCGATATACTGTCAACAAGAAGTAAAGCAGGATGACCCGCTGAGTCAATCGACTCTCGAACCGCTTGGATATCTGAAGTAATACCGCAGCTTGTCTCGTGGTGTACGCAGCATACTGCTTTTATAGAACAGCCCGTATCACGGCGAAGCCGTTGTTCAATTCGACTAGCATCGACCCCGTGGCGCCAGTCTCCACTCAAAAATTCGGTCTCAATGCCAAGTCGATCTGCCATCTGTTTCCAAAGATTGGCGAACTGTCCAGTCTCATAGAATAGGATCTGATCACCCGCTTTCAGTACATTTGATAGACACGCCTCCCAAGCGCCCGTTCCTGAACTAGGGTAGATAACGACAGGGCTTTTT
>MDTC01264980.1_pt1 | contig 14326 bp, 15 predicted proteins | sample 811181 | NCBI WGS metagenome assembly MDTC01 (sample SAMN05326644, study PRJNA326480) | marine metagenome | isolation source: seawater | place: Pacific Ocean: North | collected 2011 | reverse complement strand
TCGGAGACGCTTCCAAAGCCTGCAAAAGCGTCAATGAAGACGTACGAGTCTGGTGGATCTTGCATGTTTGCACATTTCTGCATCCATTTATCAAGGAACTCTGTCGTGATTGGTATCGGTATAGAGTTTTTTTCGCTTGCGCTTGTTCCTTGTACGCCTTTTCTATGTTTTCCGAATTCTTTCACCTCCTCACAAGGATCCGTGTTGCAACATGGACTACGCAGCTGAGGCTCTGGCGAAACCAGAGAGGTGATGAAGGTGGTAGGCTTTCTATACTGAAAGCCGTGCTTGCAATAGGTTGTGGAAAGTTCAAGCGTCATGACATCCTGTTGCGTATTTGTGCTCCTAAGAAGATCGACTGCTGCAGTTTGCCAGAATTTGCCATTACTCGGATTTTCAAAAACAAAGTCGAGCTTGTGATTCTTTCTCCATTCTGCAGGGGTTGGTTCTTCACGTTTTCGTTTCGTGCTTCGCCAACCAGCTTCGGGAGCACAAATTGGTAACGGAATGAAAGGCAACATCTTGCACATTAAAACCTGCAACAACACAACTTATGTCATTCCGGCGCCGGAGCGGTCGGCGCCGCGGGTCAGTCAACGGCCTATATTTGGTCTCGCTATTCGACCAGTTTTCCCGAGGAAAAAATCCGATTTCCAGGGAAGATCCTGAAAACGTTTGTTGAAAGATGAGCAGCGCACAGGTAGTAAAACCATCCAGAGACGGACTTTACGATTACCTCTTTCGGCATAATAATAACACACAGCGTGAGACTCAGTGGATGCCGCTACTTTTTTCTGGAGAGATAACGAGGCGTTGCAAGACGGTGGTAGTTGACGAGGAGGGAATTGAAAAAGTGACAGACGGAGAATGTACCATCACGCTGTCGACCTTGCTAGATTTGAATCAACCATTCCAAAACTTTAACTATCGCGTCTGGCAAAAACGCATGAAGAGCGAGAATCCAATACTTGGAGTGACAAAACAGAAAGCCGTGCAACGGGCCTGGGAAGCTAGGGGCGTACCGTTTTCTTGGGAAACTTCGAACATGTACAACAGTAGCATGATGAAAAAAATCCCAGAATATTTGGAATTTTGTGCAACTGGGGTGGAAAAGGACATGCCCGAAATTGTGACCAAACCGAAAAAGCAAAAGACGGCATCGTGTGCAAACTCTAACCCGGAACCGAGCGCCGAGTCTGAGCAACATGTCACAAATCCAAGAGTTTATCCAGACAAGTTTCCAGAGATTCACAAATACTTCAAGCCTCAAAACACCGCTTCAATCACCAGTGCGACACTCCATGATGAAACGCACACATCAGACGCCACAGAGACTACTAAAAAGAAAGCTCCACAAGACGAAACTTGTGATCTAAAACCAAAGGTGCCGAGCATCGACGTACAGGAAGCTAGGATACTCTATCGCAATGCGGCACTGATCAAGCACCTGCGAACACACCAGCGTGGCGATTGGGTCAAGAACCCGCATCGTTACATTTCGGGTAAACACGTCGCTGAAAAGACCAAAGAACGTTCCGCTTCTGCAATCAAATCAGTAATACGTGACTGGCTTTTGACAACTCCTCAGGGGAAGCGTGCCCTTGCCTTTGCGGATATTACAGAAGGGGAGCTGAGCATCGATAGACTCATCCCACGAAACGACAAAAGTGGCACTGGTCTCAACTGCATTTACAATCTATACATGATGCCAATGCGCCACAACTCTTACTTTGGGGACCAGCTCACTTCGGAAAAGTGCAAGTACGTCGGTGAGCGCGCATACAAACTTGCGAAAGGAGCACACGACGCGTTCGTCCGAGACGCCGAACGCGAGTACGACTGGGACGACGGATACGCAAAGAGGGCAGAGTTCATTGTCAACGCAAGTTGATCGCCGGAAGTCGGCGCCGGAAGTCGGCGCCGGAAGTCGGCGCCGGAAGTCGGCGCCGGAAGTCGGCGACGACAATTGCTTGCAACACGTGTCGTCACCACGTGACCCATAGTCTCGCGGCATGGAACCGGCCGAGTGGACCAAGCACGAGCTTATACAGGATCACATCTCGACTCTCGCCAAACAGTCTGCACAAATGCCACTGGTGGTGCAGTTTGGTAGCGAAAGTTGTGCTCTGTGTCCCAAAGCAACACTGGACATCGACAATGCCAAGAGGTCACACGATTTTGAGTGGAAATACGAAGATGTTTTCAAGTCAGACTCTGGATTGGCAGAGGAACTCGGGGTTACGGCACTACCTGCTCTTCTCGTACTACACGACGTCTTCAATCACACACTGTACCAAAAGCTACGCGGCAACGACGTGACTGATATCATCAAGGATCACTGCCAGACGCGCCTTGTTTTAGATGAAGATTTCTAGAATGTGTTACGTATGTTTACATAGTCGGCCTGAAGTTTTGGTACTTGTCGCTCGCGTAAAACGTTCTCACTCCAGTGATGGCCAATTGCATAGTAATCACAACCTGATTGAGATTAGAGTTAGGGTTAGAGTCAGGGTTAGTGTCAGGGTTAGACGTTTGCAGATGCACGTCGTCGTTGCGTCCTCCGACCTTTCCAGAGTAGGTTTTCTTGACTGAAAAAAACACGCAATGGCAGAGTCAGCTGACGCGTGTCTATGGTGTAGGTAAGGCATGGCCAGGTCTGCGCACCTTTCCCAAACGGAGTTTTCGGCGCTTCCTGTGCGCATACAAAGCACATTTTGTTAGAACGCGGCGACATAGACGCAGGGGCTGATATGGGTATAACTTACAACCAGAATTGAAAAGTTGCGAAGTTCGTCGTCCATAATCTTGAGCATCTCACGCTTTTCCATCGTGAGGGTGAAGAAATACTTGGAGAGACCAATGCAACCGACCCGTAGCGCATCACGGAGCTGGAAGCACATCGACTGTGAACAGTAACAGAAAAGGTGTCACTACAAGACATTTGTGAGAGGCGCAGTAGTGTAATGAGCACACCTCCTTCCGCTCATTAGTCTGCGCACAGGGAGAGGGGGGGCGTCAATGGGTGATTGTGGTGTGGCAGTGGCAAGGGTTCTGTAGCCAGGGCGCACCGTCAGCCACCCAATGGTGCCCCCTGCCCCTTCCGAAAGCGCGACCCAACGGCGTATTCCTGCGTTGGAAATCGCATGCACGAGGTGCTGTGCCTCAAAAGCAAGATTGCTTTCGAGTACGAGAACGACGGTGGCGTCTTGCAGGCCGGGGATTTCGCGCGCAGAGTTGATGTGCTTGATGACAAGCTTGTGAGTTTCGCGAACATCTGCAAAAATGCATGCGTGTCGCTAAAGAGTCTATTGGGCTATATCTCAAGAGTGGTGGTGGGCACGCCTTTCGTCCGCAGAGCGTCTGCACCAAGACACTGCCAATGACAAAGGGTAAAATGGGCTTGAGAGAGTTGGTTTTAGGAACGTCATTTGTGAAGCGTGGGACAGAAGAGGATGCAGCGTCTGCGCTGAATATTCACCTTCTTGCGCTGATGGAGCTACTACCTAAGGTTTACGGAGATAATGATCCGTGCAGGCAGGCAGTGCTGGAGATAGGCACAGTGGTCGACATGCCGGCAACGCAAGAATGCATTGCGTGCAAGCGCGCGATGCTACTCTATGCTATTGCGACTGAGGGTGAGGCGTCAGACTATTGGTCTAAGTCTAAGGATGGAAGCAAAGAACTCGCCAGGGATCTTAGAGACAGGGTGCTGCCTTTCATCACTCCAAGATTCTTCAAGCACTGTTGTCAAGCCCCTGAGCACTATGTCATGCTATCTCTCTTGCTTACGGAGATGTGGAGGGGTGAGAATCTAGGTAACTTTCTGGCGCACCATGATACTACCATTGGGTAGCTGTACCACCGAGAAAATGGCAAACTGCGAAGAGCCACCGCCCGCGGGGTCAACGGCGATGACGATGTGGTTGGTATTCTTCTCTCCAATGTGGCAAAAAATGTCGCGCTCTATGTCGCCGTAGATGCGCTTCAAGAAGCTCTCCACGTCCGAGCTCGGGAACGCCTTGGCAGTGGAGTCCGCGGAGATACCCATGGACTCTCGCAAACTGCGAAGGGGTGACACGGCGCTCTAAGTCATGTTTTTAGCGTTGCATCCGGGTTCGTGTGTGAGGCACTTACAGCATCGCCGGATCGTCGGCTGAGTTGCGGCAAAGGGGCACACACGTGAGTAGCAGAGGCGTGTGCGGGTTCTATCAGGGCGTTTGTTACCTAGAAGAGATCGAACCACATCCATCTTTTTGGACGATAACCACCTAGGCATCTCGGCCATCTTGTGCGTGCACCTGCGGAACAAACACAGATCTCTAAGTACAGACTCGGCATACATTGATAAAAAACATGCGCAATCGCATGTTGGTTCACAAGGGCTTCAGGGACTAGAGGTGGGTATGTTGCGTACCGTTCGGGATGTTCGGTGCGCATGCAGTCATCTGCGCGCGGCGCCGGGTGGTTAGTTCTGTGTTTGTGGCCATGGGACTGGCGGTCGGGTAACGCACCGCAGACAAGTGTAATCGAGATCGTCTCAAAGAGTTTGTTGCCAGTCGAGTCAGTAAGCTCAAACCTGGATAAGATGCGACAGGATTTCGGAAATCGCCAACGACGGCGACTACTTTGTATGTGGCACTAGCAAAGCGTACATTTTGCTGTAGTGATTTCCTGAACAAGGCGACACACAGGGGAGTTAGTTAAGCGAAGTGTGTGGTAATGGCATTGTTGTGAGATGGGTACCACTCACCGGACTCGAGGAGCGTCGAGATACCTGCCGATCGTCCGGAAAGACGGTTAGCTGGTGCAGATCAACATGTGTGCAGTGCAACAATAGTGACGGGGGCGGGCGACTTACACAGTAGACAGCTCGATTGCATACTGCGCACAGACGTAACCGGGGAATCAAGAAACGTAGAAGCGAGACATTGAAGGCTACACTAGCTAAAAAAGGGCGAGGCATGCACCTCAGCAACGGCACGATGACCTCGCTGGTTAGGGTTAGGGTCGGGGTTAGGGTTAGGGTCAGGGTTAGGGTTAGGGTTAGAAAAAACGGTTAGGAAAAGCGGTCAGTAAAACTGCCTGATGAGCCCCGCTTCGCAGTACGCCTGCGCGAACAAAATTACATTTGAGCACATCTTTGGCGTCGCGCGCGGGGAATGGCGCGGTTACCGCCTCCTCCAAGATGATGACGTCGCCCTGCGAACAAACGCGGAAGATCAGCGTCGTTCGCCAGTGCTGCATGGTGTTAGAGGAGGCATTCTTACAGAAACTCCTTTGAGCGACTGCGGTGGTTTTTACATGCGCACACGCGCGCGCGGTGTCAGTGTGGGGCTCTAGTGTGCCCCGGAAAACCCTTGGGAAGCACGGGGTAGGGGAGGGTTAGGGATGGGACGTTGTTTTGGAAACGCGCTTTCTATCAGAAGGCTAGCGAATTAGTTTTAGAACACGGTATTAAAACACTCCGTCCAGGTTTCTCGTCCTCATAAAGCCGAGGCCGAGCTCGCCGCTTGGGCTGCTCGGTCCTCGAAGAACACGTTTGCTTCTTCCGCGCTGAGTTCACCGAACCCCTGTTCTCCTTCTTCTTCTTCTGGGTCTGCTGCGTCATTTTCTGGTTCTGTAGAGACGTTGTGCTGAGACGGAGAGCCGCTTGGTCCAGACTCGCGTTCCCCTAACAGTTCGCGCTCAATCCGTGCAAACCATTCCAAGTCATCTTCGTCGCCGACTGTGCGATCGCGATGCGGGTTGTGGCGCTCGGTTTCGGGCACGGGGCGCAAAATCTTAGGGTCGCACTTGGAAAGGTCTGGGCGCGGTGCTGACATTTTCTAATGTCTATTATAAATGTTAATGACAACGTTTATTATGTTAAACCACACACACGCAGACTTGGGTGCGTGCTAAAATTTTTCTTTGACACTGTTGACACTGACACGATAAGGTTTGTTTGCACACTAGACGCGCATGCGAGAATCCTGCGCACCGCGGCTCTTCACGGGCTGGTGGGAATTGGGCAAGCCTTGCTTAAGGACTCGCTTGATTCCGTTTTGTGACTGCACAGCGGAAGCAGTCGAATAAGCCTTGGGTACGTTTGCCTGCTCCGCGTGAGGTCTCTTTTTGCTTTTGATGGCATTGTGATACGTGCGCTTGTTTGGTGGCTCTATGATTTGCAGAGGGCCACAGTGCCGAAGTTTTTCCAGGTGATCAGGTAAGGGCATCGTGTTGTAGAGCTCATTTCTTATCCTTCGACGCCTATCCTCCTTGGTCTTTTTTAGCTGTTCCACCGCAAGTTTGTCGTCACCTTTCTCGGGTTTATCAGCTCCTTTCATGCGCGGATGTTTGTCCACTAGCTTGTTTATGTCGCGCGATGCAGCCTCAGTGACACGTGTGCGAAGCTGGTAAGGCTCGTCAACAGCCATTTGCATGACTACGTCCAAGTCTCCGCTCACCATGCCGCGTTCTTTCAGAACCGTCATAGAGTGCTTAAGCCACGTTTCCATGCTCATGAGATCACCGTCGACTCCAGACATGGATCTAGACCCTGCCCGAGACTTGAGATATCGCAGAACTTCGTCGTCTGTCGCGTGGTGGCCCAGATTTACCGAAACCATCGCCCGGGCATCTTCAATACTTTCCAAGTCGAGATTTTCTCCAGCCTCTATGTACGGAAAGGCTTCACTGCGGGTCTCAGCAGTTTTGAAGGAAAGAAGCCGCCTGTCTGATTCTTCCTTCAAGCCCACAAAGCGCATGCTCATGTGAGGCAGGTCTTCAAAAGGAACATTGAGTTTCAGTTCTTTGTAGGATTCCCTGTACATGCTGCAATACTCGCGTCCGTGCGGGTCGTAGAATCTGCTCATCGCATCCAATGTGAGAGCAATAGTCATTATGTCATAGGAATAGGAAAGTTTCGTGATGTTTTCATGGACGGCATCAGTGTTTCCAGGCAACGTGAATTCGGCAGGCCCGCCCGCGTCGTCACAAAACCTCTCCATCGTGTTTTGCATGCCAGGGTGAAGTGAGCATCGTAGCACACCTTCTGCCATCATCTTGGTGTGCTCTAAAGCGGCGGAAGTGTTCAGCTCAACGTATTTCTTGTCACCGTCTCCCGATACCAGCCTCAAAGGCGCTCCGTCGGTCACTTTGTTGGAAAAGGTGGGCGACATTGCTGGAAAGCGGCCTTTCAAAAGCGCGCTGTCGATTCGTCTCTGTATTTCTTCGTTTGGAATGCCCGCGTATGGGTGACGCGCCCGCTCCTCTGGCATCACCGTTTTTTCGTAACCGCGCGAATCCCGTATGCCACGCATGCCGATGGTGAGAACTGTAAAATTTTCCTTGTCTTCGCCAACCGCCTCACTAGTTCCATGCTTTGTGAACGCTTCGTTCTGAGAATGGGCTTCCTTCATGTCAGGATCCTCGGTGCAGCGCCGGCTATTGTCGCGGGTGCTGAGTAGGAAGGCTAGGTCGCGGAAGCCGTTGATGGGAAGGTCAAAGATCTTGACAGTGTTGCACTTGCGGGATGCAGTTCCAGAAATAACATCTCGAGCGAAACCCATCCAACCAGTCACCTCAGTCGGGTGGCGCATCCAAGCAGTGTTCCAGACAACTGCACCTCTACTCTTTCTCTTCGAGAAATTGAACCCAGGAGCGGTTCCAATACTGGCGCACCCGAACCCACTCGAGTCTGCCACATCTCCTGTCATCCACTTTGCAATGGATTGAGTCTTGTGGAGAGTACTCACCTGCACGGTGTTCGCCATGATGCAGCTGGAGTAAAGGGGCATGTAGTCTCCCCCGCCGGTAGAGGATGAAGGCGGTGCGTCGAGGGGAGGTGGCACCTTCTCCATGATCCTCTCGATTGTTTCCACTGGGTTGGATATCTTCAGTTGGGAGTTGCCTTCGATTGCGCACCTGTGCCTATACGCAGATGTGGCCCTCCTTTGACGCTCCATTGCTGTAAGCAGCTCTTTTGCGTTCTCTTTAGTCAACCCGTTTGTGTTGAGAATGCTTGGCAACGTTTCAAATTTCTTTGTTCCAAGACATTTGTCGCTCTGTCCCCTTAACCACGCTTTGCATGCATTGTCGTATTCCACTTCCGTGTCGAAATCCGTGCGCTTTGGCTTCTCGAAGCCATTTCGACTGAATGTTTGCGATGGGGATCCCCCCGAATGTTCGATGACATCAACCATATCATCGACTTTTCCAGACGGGGGCTTCTTCATCCAGTTCTCGACCTTCAGACCGAATACCTCGCACACAGATGTCATAGCCGCAAATGTGTGCGATGCCGTGCCAATGTTGTAGTCCAGTGACTGAGACCATGCTATGAAAATCAGCTCCGGAGTAGGCACAAGCTGGCGAATCACGTCGTACAGCTGCGTCCACTGGAAGGGTCTTAGCTCACCGCCTGCATCAATGCGACCCGCATCGAATTCGACCGCTGTCTGCGGACACATCAACCACAAAAGGTCAGAATTGAGTCAACACGCGGTATGTTGTGTTGGTGCATGTGTGCCATGATCCACCCGGGAGTATGGGCCTCTTTTACCCATCCCGCGTGCTTGTGTGGTGTGCATGTATATGTGTGATGTGCATATGGGTTAGCGAACCTGCTTGTACATGAAGACCTTGCCCACCGCGTTCATTACGGTCATGGTTCTTAGATTCTCCTCCCTTTTGAGCGACTTCCGCGGTGTGCGGCGCGGTAGGTTGTACTCGCCCACAATCATTTTGTTGTCCAGGTAGTCAAAGATCTTATTCGCAAGTGCGAGATTAGGCTGAAACGCCGGCACGCCCTTGATCACGAGCTTTGTTGCCCCTACTAGGCACACAAAGGTGCGGAAGATAGACAACTTGCGCTGCTGGTCCGGCTTGGACATGTGCTGTCTGAACTCGTTATCGGTGTGGGCCTTTGTGCCAATGGAACGCACCATATGCGCGATGGACCGGTCGATCATGGCAAACTTCGTGTCGGAAGGGTCGCGGTCCTTGGTAAAGGCCATGCCGTAATTCGTACATATCGTGTGCGTCTCGTCGTGAGGAGTTTTCAGCTTCATCGTCTTCATGGTCTCGTTTCCATCCGCGGACTTGACGCTTACCGTGCGCTGGTAAATGTACTCGCGCTTGAGAACCTGTTAGGCGAGCAACGCGTAAGAGAAGGCGGGAGGCACAGAATTGATGGTGTGCAAGGAGTGAGCCACTCGACGGTGGCTCATGCCCCCACGTGGCATTGACCCGTCGAGTGGCTCGGTGTGTGCAGTGCAGGGAATAAGGGCAGGGGTTTTAGCGGGGCGACACTTACGATCTGCTTCCAGAACCTGCGATAGCACGAGGACAAGCAAGGTCAGCAAAGCGGTTCGGTTCTGGGATCATGGCATGGGTTGCTTACTCGAGTCTGTCGCTGCCGTCGGCATCGCAGAGGTCGTCGATCATCTCGTCATATATGACATTCTTGCCGTTGGTATCAGAATGGTCTCCGTTCATGCCACCTTTCGCCGACGACGGTCCGCCCGCGACAACCCAGTCGGGTGGAAAGACATACGTGGCGCGCTCCGTGCGCAAGGTCTTGCCATTGCCTTTGTAACCACACAGAAGAAGCAGAAATGTCACATCACCGTACTGCTCAAACATCTGCAAGAAGATCTCGTCCATTATTCTCCTATCTCTTCCCTCTATGAAGCAATCTTGTTCAAAGAATTGCCCGATCCACATGTGGATGTGCGCAAAGATGGAAATGTCGTCTGCGGTGATGCTCCTGTCATACGTAAAAGCACAACACGCCGAATGGTTGGTGGACTTTTCCAACTCTGCCTTCAGTCCGTCGAACATGGCATTGTATCCGGGCGGAATTGTTGAGCGTTCCATCTTACTCATAAAAGCTGCCTCGATGCGCTGTATGTGCAAGTATATGAGATCCTTCTGCACTTTACAGTACTTCTCCTGCGTTTTTCCCTCAAATTTGTGCAGTTCCTCAAGGCGGTCGTCAAAGTAGTCGCAGTTCATGAGGTCGGAGTCTGGCCCCTCCGACTTGCGTATTTTGTCGTTGAGCTGACAGGCAGCTTCCTCGCGCTTGAGCTTCCATGGCTCAATAAGAAGTTCTGTAACTCGACGAGTTTGCTGCTGAATTTCTTTCATTATTTGCCTGGGCTCTATGATGTACGCGTTTGTCTTTGGATCCATCTGTCCGTAGTGGGCCAGGCCTTTGCGGTCAAACTCCGTCGTGTCGATTGAGTCGTAAGCAATTACGGTCTCCGCCATTTGCCTTTCCATGGCCAGTTGTTCGCGGTCTTTGGCCGTCATCATTTGCGTGAAGCAATCCGAAAGAGTAGCCTTGGAACTACCACTAAGCATTGGATCGTCTGGGTTTTCGTCCTTGTATAGGCTGAGAATATGTTTTCCCGCACAGACACTTCCGTAGATGGAGCGAGGAAGCGAAGTATCAAAGATGTTGGTCACAGATGTGGCAGTACAGAAGAAGAATCCATCCGACCTCAAATCGACATCGGGAACTGTAAAGTCGCCACGGTCGGAAAAGTACTTGGAAGGGTCGATATAGTCTGGGTGGACGTCAATGCGCTTCCCTGAAAAGTCGACCAGGCCTGCCTGAAGAGCCATCTGGCGTCGAGCGTTGAATGTATACTCCGGTGAGAGTGGATGCGTGCCACCCATACCATTAGAGCTGGAATCAATGCGAGTAGTTGTTACGCCGCGCGGCATGGCCTCATAATTGACACATGGCAACCCATCGTCGTGCATACTCTTACCACCGTAGGCCTTCAGCATTTCAATTTGCTGCGTCTCGTCGACACAGCGCACGTACTGGGTAGCACAAAATGACTCCAGATTGTATCGGCCGTGCAGACCTCCCGAGACAATGCGGTGCTGTTTGTGCTCTGTCACCAGACTTTTCCTACGGGTTATGTTTTGATGATGAGCACACCCACCGTTGTGGTACGTAATGTTGTTTTCCTCCATAAGCTTTCTCCAAAGTTCAGAGTCCGAGTGCGCATCGTCAAAGACCTGCGAGCAGTGTGCACAGATTCCAAGTTGCATGGCGGACAGGGAATAGGGTGTGTGAAGGGAGTGGGTTAGAGTGCGGGCGCAGCGTACAAACTTCCAGACCCGAATGGCAGTAACCTCTGTGAGCTCGGTGTTGTATAGCTCCTGGTACGCGATGACAAACATGGGCGCGGTCACGTTGTTGTCCCTTGGTAGCATGAATGCGTATCGATAAACTCGCCCAACTTTTTGCTGCTTGCTTTGCTCTGTCTCTTCGCTGTCTTCTGTAGTGTTGGTTCTTTGTAACTCTTCGTGATTTCCTGACATGAAACCCTTGCTTGTGGGAGTAAACGCCATCCCCAAAATGGCTGCGATTTGCGCGGCACGATGCATGTTATCGTTGGGAGTCGACCAGTGGCGAAACCTCTGGCCGTCCCTAGCAAAAAGCTCGGCCGGAATATTCCAACACATTGAGCGCACGGGCCGCATGTTGCGCACGGAGCTGCCGCACTCCGCATAACTTGACCACGTTGAGTTTGACGTTACGCCCTGCCTGAAAATCGGAGGATTGGATTGTATACCATCACCGAAATGTTGTGCCCTGAAATCTGAAAACACGCTTGCATCTACTGCAGTGTGGCTTTCTCCATCTGCAGCAGCACGTGGCCTGTTGTCTTCTGTAGCATCGTCGTAGTCGACGTGCTCCGAATGAATGCGTTGTTGCGAAGGTGAAGCCGATGGTTCGGGAGTTCCTGGAGGCGTTTCTGCAATCCTGCGTTTCTGTGCCCTATTTCGAGAGTACCATTTACTGTCATCTTCTTCCTCCTCTTCCTCTTCTTCTTGCACATATGCTTCTTCCTCTTCGTTGGGCTGCATGTCCTGACTGCTTGCAGCGGGTGCATCGTACTCTTCATCGTTGTCCACTTCCATGGCGTCGTCGCCATTTTCTGCAAAGTATCTGCGAGCTTCGGCCTCTATTTCTGCTTCTTCGTCAGAAATCGTATTCAAGTTGTGGTCATATTCGGGGTCGTCGTCTCTTTGTGGCACACCAATTCCAGAGAACATCACTAAAGTCCACACTAAGATACAATTATTACATGCCTAATTTAGCGAGGTTAATTGTTTACAGGTCGCCGAGTGGTCGGCGCCAAATATTGTGGCGCCGACCACTCGGCGCCGAGTGACCGGCGCCGTTAGTCGGCGCCGACCACCAGCGCCGGTGGTCGGCGCCGACCACCGGCGCCGACCACCGGCGCCGACCACCCCCTTCCCCGGGAGATCACCCGCGTGCGCACGTGCGAGCGTGTTTGCAGCTTTTGGGGTGTGTGTGGGTGTGGGTGAAATACCAAGGCAATTGTCATGTGGCACTGGCTCCCGCCGGAGCTTCGGCGGCTGGTGCTGCAGTGCCTGTCGCTTCCGCAGCTCCGCCTGCTCAAAACGGTGAGTCGCTCAATGGCCACAGACTGCCGCACGGTGCTGCGCAGCAAGGCCTGGCAAATCAGGGGCGCCAACCATTACGCGATGGAAGAGGAGCTCAAGACCCAGCTGCACACGTACCGGCTGCCGCTGCTGGTGTCCTGTTTTCCCAATTGCTTCCCCAAGACGGCACCGTGCCTCGCCGTCATACATCGCCTGCGGCTCAACCGGCTCAACAGCTACGGCGACGCCGTCAACGCGGACGACGTCACGACTTGGGGGTACACGCGCGACAGTTCGGACCTCTCCACCATCGTCAGCGACATGTGCATCGAGGTGCGCGGCCACGGCATCTGCGGCTCCATGACGACGTTGCGGCAGGTGCTGCAGGAGGCGGTGCGCATGCGGGGTGTGGAAGGGGCTTCCTGGAGTCACCAAGGGACGGAGTGGACGACGGAGAAAGTGGCCGAGGGCCTGTGGACCTACGAGGTGACGGAGTACGACGGGGAGGAGGAGGGTAATTGGTCGGTTGGTTTGAAGACAAGCGTGTCCTGGCCGGGCGGAAAAGTCCTGGTTAAATACCCGGAGGAGGTGCCGACCGCGATGGTGCTTGAGTGCTTGGAGTTTGTCACGTTCACGCGCGAGAGGTTTGGCATGGACAACGAGTGCCCGTGCAGCATGGAGAATTGGCACGATTACTGCGGCAACATGGACCCGCTGTACATGTGTCGGTTGGGCTCAAAGCTGTTTGTACGCTAGGTGCGCATTTGCCTGGCCAAGCACGCACCCAAGTCTGCGTGTGTGTGGTTTAACATAATAAACGCTGTCATTAACATTTAAAAAGCACAACGCCTGCAGTGACTGCTGCAACCGAAAGCATCGCAATGGAGCCGTAAACGGAATACTAAGCAAATACCTATAATTCAACCTTACTCATCCCATCTGTCTATGAAGGCTTGTAAAAAACACTAGGAGTGTTGGGGTCCCCAACTACAATATTCGTGTTTGGTTCCCCCTCTTGCGCTCCATCCCCTACCGTCCCTTGCTCTCCATCCGCCACGCGGCATGGCCACATCTCTTGTGCAACGTTCATGGGAACGTATCCCAGACTAGTGTTTGGACACCACTTAAAATCGGTGAATCCATGCATAATGTCGCCTGCTATCTTTGTCACGAGACTTTGCTGCTTTTCATCACTCATCTTGTCCCACTTTTTTGAATTGGCGGCACACTCTGTAGCTCTTTTGATTGAAAATTCTTTTGCTCTTGCAAGAGTACTTGCAACAAAGAAATCACTGCGTTTGGTAACGATGCCAGCTTCAAAGAACAATCCCATGTAACGCGGATACGTGTAGGGGTTTCCATCATTCTTGCAGAACCCCGCGCACGAACGGTTGCATTCTTTGTTACACCCAGAAGCATGTTTCCATGATCCTTCAGAAAAACCGTGAGCAAGCAATCGCCATCGAAATTCTGCCACACATGCACTCTTTCCGGCATCTTCGGACATAATTCCCCCTGTTAGTAACAGATTGTTCATTATCTCTGATCTCCTTTTGTTGTTCTCTACAAGATTGGGCTTTGATCCTTGGGCACCACATGTTGGTCCCCGCTTTCTCTTGCTTCTCACATGTGGGGAGTGGTCAAGCGTTTTCTCGCTTTCTGCACTGGGACTGCCACGCTGAACAAGTTGTAGTGCTTCTGTGTTCTGTAATACTGTACTTTTTCTTAGTACCTCGGCGATCTCTGCTATGCTTTCCATCAAAAGTTGCGTACACAGCGTGTCGTGTGACATCGTGCCATATGGTCAAGGGTACACCGGCGCCGGTATTTAGGTGGCGCCGACCGACCGGCGCCGGTCGGTCGGCGCCGACCGACCGGCGCCGGTCGGTCGGCGCCACCTAAATACCGGCGCCGG
>MDTC01185370.1_pt1 | contig 14327 bp, 15 predicted proteins | sample 811181 | NCBI WGS metagenome assembly MDTC01 (sample SAMN05326644, study PRJNA326480) | marine metagenome | isolation source: seawater | place: Pacific Ocean: North | collected 2011 | reverse complement strand
GACGCTGGTATTGAGCAAGCGGCACTGGAAGACCACATAGATGCCCTTAATGCCGACCCAGCCATCGATGGCATTTTGGTCCAAAGCCCACTGTCGGCCCATCATGACGAAGATCGAATCATTGACCGCATACTGCCGAACAAAGATGTTGACGGGTTCCATGCCTACAACATTGGTCGACTCGCCCTGCGCCGCCCTACCCTGCGCAGCTGCACACCCATGGGCATTATGCAGATGCTCGACTCCATCAGCACCAGCTATAAGGGACTGCACGCGACTATTATCGGCGCATCGAACCACGTAGGCCGCCCCATGGCGCTGGAGCTACTGCTGGCCGGGGTAACGGTGACAACAGCTCACAAGTTCACAAAAAACACGGCTGAAATAGCACGCCAAGCGGATATTCTGATCAGCGCTGTTGGCAAACCCGGGCTTGTTCCCGGTGATTGGGTCAAACAAGGCGCTACGGTCATTGATGTCGGCATCACTCGCGGCGACAAAAATAAGCTCTACGGCGATGTTGATTTTGCTGCGGCGCAACAGCGCGCCGGATGGATCACACCGGTGCCCGGCGGCGTTGGCCCTATGACGCGGGTCGCCCTGCTGCAAAACACCTTGCAGGCAGCAGCCAGCCATCTAAACATCGATTGGCAATCGCTATGAAACGCGTTTTTATCTCTGACCTGCACTTAGATCACGCTGACTCCGAAGTTTTTCAGGCATTTGCCGGCCTGCTGCGCGATGAATCTGCACGGGTGGACGAGATTTATATTCTTGGCGACTTGGTGGAGATGTGGATTGGTGACGATGACACTTCAGAGATTGCGCTTGCACTGATAAACGCGCTGCAGGAAGCCAGCAAGCGAGCCGCCTTATTCCTGCTGCACGGCAATCGAGACTTTCTGTTTGGACAAGCCTTCTGCGAGCAAATTGGTGCCACTCTGCTGCCAGACCCCTATGTGCTTGACGACATTTTGCTCAGCCATGGCGATTTGTTCTGTACTGACGATGCGGCCTACCAAGACGTGCGGCAACTACTACGCAGCGCCGAATGGCAAAGTGACCTGCTGCAGCGCTCGCTGGGTGAGCGGCAGCAGCTTGGACAGCAGATGCGCGCTCAAAGCATGGCCGCAAATGCCAATAAATCGGATCAAATCATGGACGTGAATTTGTCTGCGATTACCGCAGCTATGGCAGAACACCGTACTACGACCCTTATTCACGGCCATACCCACAGACCCGGCGACTACCCACGCCGTGGCTCCAGCGCTTTTCGGCGCGTTGTCCTCGGCGACTGGCAAGATTGTGGATGGCTGTGTCGGCAAGATGGCGCGAGTCTGACTCTGGAGTGCTTTAACCTATCCCGCTATCGGGCGAGTTAAACCGGCTATCCTCGTGGCACCCCGCTGTGGAAGCGGAACTGGTCATCCGGGCTGGTCACAAGCTCGGCATCTAGGGCTAAAAATTCATCAACTCGCTGCTGCAGGTCGGCATAGCCCCCAAATTGCTGATTGACCGTTTGCGCAAGCTGCAAATAATCCTGAAAGTGACGTGCTTCGGAGTTCAGCAGTGAAGCGTACAGCCAGGCGACGCTGTCTGGCAGTACCTGAGTGAGTCCCGCAAAGCGTTCGCAGGACCGCGCTTCTACCACCGCGCCACACAGTAGCAAGTCCACCAGCCGCTTAGGCTCTACCTTGCTAACAAGGGCGTGCAGTCCTTGGGCATAACGCGCCGACGTTATTTGCTCGTAAGCCACTCCCTGTGCGGCCATAAGATCGAGCACCTGCTCGAAATGTCGAAGCTCTTCCCGAGCCAGACTGGACATTTTTTTCAGTAATTCGGGATGCTCGACATAACGGTACATCATGCTGAGCGCTGTACTCGCGGCCTTCTTCTCGCAATTTGCGTGATCCATCAGCAGTTCGGCTAAATGCTCCGGTGCCTTATCGAACCAAGCCTGTGGAGTTTGGGCGGTCAAAAAGGCGCTTACTGTATTTAATGCGTCAGCGTTGCGACCGGCAAATTTTGCCGGGGCGGTGTCGTCATGCACGCTGCTCGTTACCTTAGCGCTCAACTTGGAACTCATATCCAACCTCAGGCAGGCACTTTGAAGTTACGTTCGTAATGAGCCTTGCCACGCTCGAAGCACTCGGTATCGATTAACTGTAGCAGACGCAGAGTGTCGAGGTCGTCTGCCTCTCGCCCAGCGCTTTGTGCATCAACAACAGTCCCTGCCACCATGGCCAAACCAACGCTAGCCAGCGGTTGGTCCCGGCGCACCATAAAACGCATCAGCTCGTACTGAGCATCCAATGCAGGCAAATTTTCCAAACCTGTATCGGTAAGGGCCTGTCGCAACAGCCCTTCGTCGTTACAGCGCACTAGCAACTGCAGCACTTCATCACGGACCTGCTGCAAGCGTCCCCGCACGGCATCTTGCTGGGCCTCGTCGTAGCCATTCCACTGCACAATTTCGTGAGCGAATCGTTTGCAACCGCGACAGACAAGATCGCCATAGGTGGTTGAGCAAATGCCAACACAGGGTGTTCGTTTTTTTAACTGCATACCGAAGTCGTCTTCACTTTAGGAGTGGTTGTGTAGGTCCAGCACGTTGGTGTCTACGAATAAACTAAGCTCTTGCTGCCGCTTCGATGCATCGCTGCGTGCTGCCGAGACCCTTGCCAAGTAATCAGCGCCAATGTCGCCGGTAACGTAGCGACCATCGAATGCCGAACACTCAAAGTCTCGCACATGTGGGTTACCTTCGTGACAGCTCTCTTTTAGATCTTCTATGGACTGATACAGTAGCCAGTCTGCACCGATGATCTGCGCCACTTCCTCCTCGCTGCGCTGATGTGCGACGAACTCTTCACGGGCTGGCATGTCGATGCCATAGACATTTTGAAAGCGCAGCGCGGGTGCGGCACTGGCCATGTACACCTTACGTGCTCCTGCCTCCCGGGCCATCTGAATAATCTGCGTAATCGTCGTGCCGCGCACGATGGAATCATCGACAAGCAAAACGTTCTTGTCTTTGAACTCCAAGTCAATGGCGTTGAGCTTGTGTCTTACCGAATCTCGACGCTGCTGTTGTCCCGGCATAATGAAGGTGCGGCCAATGTAGCGGTTCTTGACGAAGCCTTCTCGGTACTTGGTGCCCAACTCGTGGGCCAAGGGCAAGGCAGCGGTGCGGCCGGTATCTGGAATCGGTATCACCACATCAATATCGTGTTCGTTCTGAGAGAAATGACTGAGCACATTCTTAGCAAGGCGTTCACCCATGCGCAGGCGGCTTTTGTAGACCGATATGTCGTCAATAATAGAGTCCGGACGCGCAAAATAAACATGCTCAAAAATACAGGGGGTTAATTTTGGATTAGCCGCACATTGACGGCGAAAAATTTCACCCTCATTAGAGATGAAAATTGCCTCGCCAGGAGCCACATCGTCCACTCGTGTGTAACCCAATATATCCAGCGCCACAGACTCCGAGGCAAGCATGTATTCGGTGCCTTTCTCCGTTTCGCGTCGACCATAAACTAGCGGCCGAATACCGTAAGGGTCGCGAAAACCGAGCAAGCCCGAGCCAATAACCATGGCGACCACGGCATAGGCGCCGCGGCAGCGTTGATGCACGGCACCTACTGCTTTGAAAATTTCTGTCGGCGAGGGATCAAGGGCGTGCAGCACGCCAAGTTCATTGGCCAATACATTCAGCAGCACTTCGGAATCGCTGCTGGTGTTGATATGCCGCAAGTCTTCTGCGAACAAATCGCTCATCAACTCTTCGGTGTTGGTGAGATTGCCGTTATGCGCCAGCGCAATGCCGTAGGGCGAGTTCACATAAAGCGGCTGGGCTTCTGCTGAACTGGTAGAGCCAGCGGTTGGGTAACGCACTTGGCCAAGCCCCACATTGCCCTGCAAACGCTGCATATGCTGGCCATGAAAAACGTCTTTTACTAAACCATTGTCTTTGCGCAGATAGCAATGCCGACCATCGCTGGTGACCATGCCAGCAGCATCCTGCCCGCGATGCTGCAAAATCGTCAGCGCATCGTAGATGTCCTGCTTTACTTCGTTGCGCGCAACAATGCCTACGATTCCACACATTGGGTTATCTTCTCATCAGACTAATTTTCGAAATAATCCGTTTCATCAAGCTCTATCGGCGTCTCGACATCGGGCAGTGCGTCGCCAAAATCTATGCTTGGTAGCTCAGGCGCTGGCGGTGGGTCTTCTAACGAATCGCTGGCGACGTCGACGAGCATCAGTACCTCATCCTCAAACTGCAGGAAGTGGTACTTGAGCTCAGAGTCGGCCCACCAGTCGGTGTTAGCGAACAAACTCTGGCTAACCATTAGCATTATGGTAACGAGCAGACCGCCACGGGCCGCACCAAAACCAAACCCTAGGATACGATCGGTACTGGACATGCCCGTACGGGTAATAATTTGCCCTAGACCCCACTGCAGCATGCTGGCGGCGGCCAAGGTTCCGACAATAACAATTAGGAAGGCGACAATCTGTCCAAACTGTTCTTCGCCGAGGTAGTCGGAATACTCGGCGGCCAGTGTTGGGCCAAACCAAATACCAAAGAGAAAAGCTGCGACCCAAGAGGCAAGCGAGAATGCTTCCCTTATCAGCCCTCGGGAAAAGCCGAAGATCGACGAAAGCAGAACGATGCCAATAATAATGTAATCCAGATGCGACATATTCCCCGCTCGCAGCGCCTATTTCGGCCCCTTTTTACGACTCTATTCTGACATCGCCACAACGATGGCCTCGACCCCATAGGTTTGGGTGTAGGACACTTGCTTTTCCTTGGCAAGAGTATGACTGAGCAGCGGCCCAACGGCGACCCGATAGCGTATTTTTTCGCCGCTGATGCCGCGTTGTTTGTATTGCGAGATGAAGGCCTCGGCACCTGCCATGCGCAGTTGGGCGCGCAGCTTACGCGCATTGGTCCGCTCATCAAATGTGGCTAACTGAACTGCGAATATCTCGCTAGTGTCGCGCACGGGGGCAAGAATTGGCTCGCCAAAGCGGGTACCGTTTTCGACCCAATAGCCATCGGCATCAACCTTGCCACGCATGCTGTCAACCTTGGCCTGCATGTCTGAATCCGCAAAGGCCTGATCAAGCGCCGCATGCTCTTGTTGCAGCTCTGCGATCATGTCCTGTACGTCGTCACGTACATTTAGTGCGTTGGGAGCCACTTCGGAAGTCTCGGATGTTGGCGACGTGCTCACCCCGTTAATGCCCTGTATTAATGGCGCTCGCGCATCAAAGATCATCGGCAAAAATATAGCCGCAAGCGCCAGCAGAAATACACTGCCGATCAAACGATATCGAGTCACATCATTCATGCCGCTATGATGCCAGCCAAGTGCATTGCTCAACAGCGCTAAAAGAGCCAAAAACCACGATGGCATCACCCTCCTTCGTTTGCTGCTCTGCAATCCTCATGGCGTGAGGCATGTCATTTGCAACTGCGCCAGGCAACCCTACCTCCGCCGCGAGTTCTGCTCCGCTCATATGACGATCGCCCTGGCTGCCAACAAATAGCCATGCAGGGCTGCCGTTGGCCGTTTGTTTAACGGTCTCGAAGAATCCGACATGGTCTTTGCCTGCCAACATGCTGCAGATAAAGAAACCGGGTGCGATGTTGCGGCGCGCCAGTTCGGCCATAAAAAATTTGGCCCCATCTGGGTTATGACATACGTCGTGGATCCAAAGCCTGCCCTTGCTTTGATGTATGTCCATTCGACCGGGCATGCGCAATCCAATACAGCGCCCTACCCGCGTCGCAGTCAACTCGACAAGCTCAACTACGGCTTCACAGGCTACTGCAATGTTGTGAGGGGCCAATGAAGTGAGCGGCATTTGTAGTGGTTCGTGCCCGATACGTTCAAGTAACCACTGATCATCGTTTACTGCGACCTTGCTCTCGAATTCTCGTCCCCAGCGACGTGGGTGAAGCCCCAGCGCATCACAGCGGGCGTCGACACTGCTGGGCATACCTTGGCCTAGTACCACCCGTTGACCGCTGCGTAAAATACCCGCTTTCTCGGCCCCAATTGCTTCGCGGGTGTCGCCTAAAAATGCTTGATGATCGATGCCGATGCTAGTGATAACGGCAATGTCGGCATCAACGGCATTGAATGCGTCGAGCCGCCCACCAAGGCCAATTTCTAAAATTGCAACATCGACCTTCGCTTCCACCATGCAGTACAGGGCCGCTAGTGCGCTGAACTCAAAGTAGGTCAGTGGAATGTCGCCACGGGTGGCGTCAATGGCGGCGAAGGCGCGGCAAATGGTGGCGTCGTCGGCGTCCTCGCCAGCAATGCGAATCCTTTCATTGAAGCGCCATACATGGGGTGACAGGGTTGTGCCCACGCGCAATCCCGCGTCACAAAGCAAGGCTTCTGTAACCCTCGCCGTGCTGCCCTTACCGTTGGTGCCAGCAATCGTGATTACCGTTGGGGCGGGGCGCTGCAGCGCCGATGCTGTGAGCACTTTGTTAAAGCGCACAAGGCCCATATCAATCGTTTGCTGGTGTTGCTGGCCAATATAGTCTAGCCAAGCGTCTAAACCCGCGCTGGCTTCAGGCATCCAAGCCTTGCCGGATCGCAGCAGTCGCGGTCTGTAGACGCTGCTCCGCAGTAGGTACATCCGGAGCATCTGCCATCAGTTGTACCAAAGCACTGCCTACTACTACCCCGTCAGCATGGGCGCCTACTGCCGCTGCTGACGCCGCATCTTTAATGCCAAAACCCACGCATATGGGCACATCAGAAAGTGTTCGCAGGAACTTCATGCGCTCGGCAACCTCGTCCACCGCCAGCGCACCGCTCCCGGTAGTACCCTTCAATGAAACGTAATACAGGAAGCCGCTGGAGTTGCTGGCAATTTCTTGTGCGCGTCGATCCGCCGTAGTGGGCGCAATCAGCGACACGAGGTCTAAACCTTCGGCGCTCAAACCCTTCTGTAGGTCTGCCGCCTCTTCGAGCGGTAGATTGACCATAATCAAGCCGTCTACCCCCGCAGTGCGAGCACGCGCCGGGAAGTCGGGCATGGCCAGTACGGAGTTGAGGTAACCCATAAGAACGACCGGCGTAGTGGCATCGCTCTGCCGGAACTCCACCACCATTTCCATCACTTTCGTGAGAGTCATACCCTGCGCCAGCGCACGTTCGTTGGCGGCCTGAATCGCCGGCCCCTCTGCTTCTGGATCAGAAAACGGAATACCAAGCTCCAGTAAGTTCGCGCCGCCGGCCACCAAGCTATGCATCGCGGGCACCGTGAATTCTGGGCCAGGGTCGCCTGCCGTAATGAAGGTGACGAGGGCTTTCTGACCTTGGGCCTTGAGCACCTTAAATTGCTCGGTAATACGCCCTTGGGCCGCTTCAGGCGATGCAGCGCTCACTAGAGCGTAATGCCGTCAATGTCGGCCACAGTCAATATGTCTTTGTCGCCGCGACCACTAAGGTTGACCAATATGTTTTGTTCCGGTGCCATCTTAGGTGCGTTTTCGACTACCCAAGCCAGTGCGTGGCTAGTCTCCAATGCGGGCAAAATACCTTCCTGCCGATTGAGCATGCGGAATGCGGCCATGGCTTCGTCGTCTGTCGCCGCAGCGTAGGTAGCACGTCCTATGTCCTTGAGAAACGCATGTTCTGGTCCCACTCCTGGGTAGTCCAGACCGGCGGATACCGAGTGCGTTTCCATTACCTGACCATCGTCATCGGACATGAGATAGGAGCGATTGCCGTGCAGGACGCCAACTTTGCCATCGTTTAAAGGTGCTGCATGAGCACCAGTACTCAGGCCGTGGCCACCAGCCTCGACGCCCACAAGGGCTACATCCGCGTCGTCAATAAACGGATGAAAAATACCCATGGCGTTTGAGCCTCCACCAACGCAGGCGACAACGACATCTGGGAGCTTGCCCACCTGCTGCAACATCTGCGCCCGGGCCTCTTGGCCAATAATGGAGGCAAAATCACGGACTAGCATGGGGTACGGGTGCGGTCCTGCTACCGTTCCAATAATATAGTGAGTGTCGTCAACATTGGTTACCCAATCTCGCATGGCTTCGTTCATAGCGTCTTTGAGCGTTTTCGAACCTGAGGTTACTGGAACAACATTGGCACCCATAAGCTTCATGCGATAGACATTCAGGCTCTGACGATGCACATCTGCTTCGCCCATATATACATCGCAGGCTAGCCCCAACCGAGCCGCCACCGTGGCCGTCGCTACGCCGTGTTGACCGGCACCGGTTTCTGCAATCACCCGTGGCTTGCCCATGCGTTTCGCCAGCAGCGCTTGGCCTATGGTGTTGCACACTTTGTGCGCACCGGTGTGATTGAGGTCTTCACGCTTTAGATAAACCGAGGCTCCTCCTAGCGACGCGGTAAGGCGTTCGGCCAAATACAGCGGCGTGGGTCGACCAACAAAGTGGGCAAGATCTTCATGCAGCTCGCGCTTGAACTCTGGGTCATCTTTCAAACTGGCGTAAAGGTCGGCAAGACCGTCCAGCGCGTGGGTCAGGGTCTCGGCTACGAAGCGGCCACCGTATTGCCCGAAGTGTCCGTTCGGCGTGGGTTGTGCATATCCCTGCAGCAAATCGTCAGCAATTGGTTCAGCCATTTTTCGCGTTCTCTATAAAGTGTTGTAATTTCGCGTGATCTTTCACGCCCTTTTTCTCGTTCTCTACCCCACCGGCCACATCGACCCCAAATGGTCGCAGTTGGCGTACCGACTGGGTCACATTGTCAGGTGTCAGACCTCCCGCCAATATGAGCCTGCTAGCCGATTGCTCGGGCCAAAGTGTCCAATCAAATTGTCGCCCTGTGCCGCCCTTCATCTGCGCATCAAGGGTATCAAGCAGCAGCGCCCATGCGTCAGCATAGTTCGCCGCAAAGTAAGTAAAGTCGGCGCCTTCATCCATGCCCAGTACTTTGATGTACGGCATGTCAAACTGGCGGCAATATTGCGCTGATTCGTCACCATGAAATTGCAGCAGATCAAGATCTACCTCAGCCAGGGTTGCCACCACATCGGCAACCGGCGCGTCGACGAATAGGCCCACTCTTTGCACTTGCGGGTGCGCGATCTTAACTTGTGCGCATATCGCCGCTGCTTCAGCCGGCGCTAAAAAGCGCGCACTAGGCGGGTAAAAATTGAACCCTAGAGCGTCTACTCCGGCCTGCGCGCTCGCCATAGCATCCGCTACGGTGGTGACACCGCAAACTTTGCACCAAGTCGTATTTGTCCGATTCATCAGTTTAATTGTCTAGTCGTGCACCGGATCGGGCGACAGGTCTGTCCTCATTCTAAATCGAGATTCTATACGCTAGTCAATGTCGCAGAAAGCGTAGATCTCTATCTACCCGCTCGACTTCGACGATGTCTCACCTATGCCTAATCAAAGGTGGTTTTGGCGGGCTGGGGAAGCCGTAGCCAGGGTAAGCGACTTCAGCCAAATAGAGGCCTTGTGCCGGCGCTGTTATACCTAACTGCTGTCGGTCTCTGGCTTCCAGCAGGGTGGGCAAATACTCTTTGTCTACACCAATACCCACCTGCTGCAACGCCGACGCAATATTGCGCACCATATGCAGCAAGAACGCGTTGGCTTCTATGTTCATTACCACAAGTTCGCCCTCGCGCCGCACCTCGCAGCGATCTACCCGACGCATAGGCGTATGCGACTGGCATCCGGCTCCGCGGAAGCTGCTGAAGTCGTGCTCGCCTAAGAGGCCTTGGGCAGCCGTATGCATGGCCGAATCATTGAGGGGATCAGTGCACCATGCCAACTGTGCCAAAAATGGGTTATGGCGACCGGCATCGTGAAAAAGATAGGTGTAGCGCCGCGATACCGCAGCAAAACGCGGATGGAAGCCCGCATCCACGGCCTGTAGCCATGGAACATATACATCGTCCGACGTCAGACCATTGATACCGCGCAGCCACTGGGCCTCGGGGCGGTCTGCGGCGGTCGTAAAGCTGGCAACCTGACCAGAAGCATGTACACCGGCATCGGTACGTCCGGCGGCTCGCACAAATACCGGTGTATCGGCAATAGTGCTTAGAGCGCGTTCCAGTTCGCCCTGTATTGTTGGCCGATCATGCTGACGTTGCCAGCCCTTAAACGCGTTGCCCTTGTACTGCACACAAAACGCGAAGTGATAAGCCGCCTCAACCTGCCCTGCAGAGGTGTCAATCATTGTTTTCTTCAAGGCGAGCTAGTATCTGCTCGGCAACTTTTTGCTGCTCGGTAGTGCCGTCGGCTATCACTTCTTCCAGCATGTCGATGGCACCTTCCTCATCGCCCATCTCGATGTAGGCTTCGGCAAGCTTGAGCCGCGTGGTATAGACATCATCGTCTGCCGGGTCCAAATCAGAACCAAACGCAAGGTTTTGCGTCTCTTCATCTCGGTCATCTGAATCATCAGCTGTTTCAGCGTGGGCGGCCACAGTCGGCTCACTGGTTGCACCCAGAACTTCATCCAGTTCCTGTTCTTGCCGCGCAGCCCTGCGTCGCAGCAGGAGCACGATGATCAGAACCACCAATACAAGAGCCGCCAAGAGCCCTGCCGTTCCGGGTGCGAGAACGCCCGTAAACAGCCTGCTGAAAACACCTGACTCTTCATCGCGTATCTGGGCTTCTAGCTGCTCTAGATCAAATGGGTCCGCAGAGTCGTTTGGCTGCGGCAGGGTTGTCGCTTGGGCTTGTGCCGGTGAAGGGTTTTGCAAGGGGGTCGGCGAAGCGTCCGATGAGGCGTCGTTTGGTTGGTCGAGCATGGACGAAGCGCCCCCTGCGCGGTCATCGCTCAACGCCACTTCGTCGACCCTGTCTACGGCGTTGATATCGAAGCCATCTAAGTCATCTGCGGGCGCAAAAAAATCGTCAGCAGCAGTATCGCTTGCCGCTGAATCCGAACCCGAGTTAACACCGTCTGCTGCGTCTGCCGAGAAGTAATCTGTCGTGCTCTGAGGCGGTTCCACTGCCGTTATGCGCACTTCTCCCGCACTTGCCTCTGGCTTATCCGCTACCAGTTGGGCACCTGCCTGCTGCCAGCGCAGATTCTGTTCTTGCACCTGCTCAAGGGCTTGGCGCGGGTTCATTTCCTGGGCTTCAAAGGAATCCGGTAGAGTTAGCATCGACCACGGCCGCAGCCCATTGATGTTGTCGGCACGAAATGCACTCGGGTTCAGGCGCTGCACCGCCAGCATTTGTTGAGAGTTCGTTACCACGCCTTGCCGGGTCCGGTTGGCGATGCGCCATAGGGTGTCATTTGGGCGGGTCAACATCATTCGCCGCTCTTGTCCCAAAGCATTGGCAGTGGGCAACAACAGCTCAATAGGTACCAACTGGGTCTGAGAGCCAATCTTCACCTCTGCCACGAAGCGCAGGCTGGGCTCATTAATGGGCTGATCGCCGAAAATAGTTAAAACCAGCTCGCCTGACGGACCTTGGCTTAGGCTCAACACCAAGGTGTTAAAGATTTGGTATCGACCAACACCGTATTCAGAGAATAAGTCGGCGCTACCCATCAAGGCACGCGCGTAGTCTATTTGCGTATCGAACACACCCAATGAAAGACGGGCCTTTAAGGGTTCGCCAACGCTGGAAAACACGTCCGGGAGCAAGAAGTCTGCGCGATCTGATTGGGCACTAAGCGCGGGAACTTGCAGGGCTAGCGATGCCCAAAGCAGCACACAGGTCAAATTTACGCGCACATCAGTACCCTCTTGCCGAGTAAGTCAGACTTCCTGTCGCCAAGCATAAAGCCCTAGCTAGGCTCCGCCCACTAAAATTACAGGTATGCCAGCAATAACTCAGCAATTTGCACGCTGTTGAGGGCAGCGCCCTTGCGCACATTGTCTGCCACCACCCACAGATTTAGACCATTTGGATGGGAGATGTCCTTACGCACCCGACTCACAAACACCGGGTCGGTCCCGGCACCATGCTCTACAGGCGTCGCCAGCTCATGGTCACCCAGCAAGGTCAGTCCCGGCGCGTTAGTGAACAGTTCTCGTGCCGCTGCGACGCTAATCGGCTCGCGCGTCTCAATGTGTATGGCCTCGCTGTGACCATAAAAAACCGGAATGCGTACACAGGTCGGGTTCACCAAGATGCTGTCGTCCTGCAGAATTTTGCAGGTCTCCCAGGCCATTTTCATTTCCTCACGGGTATAGCCGTTATCCTGAAACGTATCGATTTTCGGAATGGCATTAAAGGCAATCTGCGCCGGCATCTTGCCCGGCTCAATTGGCCGTCCGTTGAGTAGATTGGCAGTTTGACCCGCAAGCTCTTGAATACCGCTGGCACCGGCGCCAGATACCGCTTGGTAAGTAGCCACATTGATGCGGGTAATACCAACGGCATCGTGAATGGGCTTAAGCGCCACCATCATTTGCATGGTCGAGCAATTGGGGTTGGCGATGATATTGCGCGGCGCATAGTCGGCAACACATTGGGGGTTGACCTCGCTGACCACTAAGGGGATGTCATCGTCATTGCGAAAATGCGAGGTGTTATCGACGACGACACAACCTTGGGCGGCTGCTTTTGGAGCAAACTCTGCGGAGACGGATCCACCGGCGGAAAACAGAGCGATTTGCGTATTGCTAAAATCGAACTGGTCGAGCCGCTGGATCTGTACGGACTTACCGTTGAATTGCACGCGCTTACCCTCTGAGCGTGGCGACGCCAGCAAGGCTAACTCGCCCACGGGAAATTCGCGTTCCTGCAAAATTTCGATCAAGGCCTCTCCCACTGCTCCGGACGCACCGGCGATGGCCACATTTACTGTTTTTTCTGAACTCATTTTATCGGTCCAAATACGTTAAAGGTTTTCGATTACCAACTCACCCATGGTGCGGCAGCCCACCGCATCATCTTGGGCATCGCCCGCAATGTCAGCAGTACGATGGCCGTCGGCAAGGACCTTGGCTACGGCGCGATCAATGTTATCCGCAGCCTCCGGCATATCCAGGCTGTAGCGGAACAACATACCCACCGACAAAATAGTCGCCAGCGGATTGGCCTTGTCTTGGCCCGCAATATCAGGGGCCGTGCCATGTACCGGCTCATACATACCTGCCCCACTGGCGGAAAGCGAAGCCGAGGGCAGCATGCCCAAGCTGCCCGTCAGCATGGCGGCAACATCTGAAAGAATGTCGCCGAACATGTTGCCGGTAACAATTACATCAAACTGCTTCGGTGCGCGAACCAACTGCATGGCCGCGTTATCTACATACATATGTGACAGTTCCACATCGGGATAATCGCTGGAGATACTCGTGACCACCTCCCGCCATAGCTGACTGACCTCTAGTACGTTAGCCTTATCGACACTGCAAAGGCGTCCGTTACGCTTGCTGGCCAGGTCAAAACTGACCCGGGCGATGCGCTCAATTTCGTGTTCTGCATAAACAAGGGTGTTAAAGCCTACTCGTTCGTTGTCCCGGGTTTCCACGCCCCGAGGTTCACCAAAATAAATGCCGCCGGTTAACTCTCGGACAATCAAGATATCCAAATCAGATACCAGTTCTGGCTTCAGTGAAGATGCGCTAGCCAACGAACTGGCCAGCAGTGCCGGGCGTAAATTTGCAAACAAACCCAACTCCTGACGTAGGCCTAACAGGCCTTTTTCCGGGCGCTGGGCAGTTGGCAAGTCGTCCCATTGGGGGCCACCCACACCACCGAGAAGCACCGCGTCTGCGGCTTTTGCCTTTGCCAAGGTCGACTCGGGCAGCGGATCGCCACAATCGTCTATAGCAGCGCCGCCGACCAAGGCCTCCTCAACATCAATGGTCACACCTTGCTGCTGTGCTGCAACCTGCATGACTTCTATCGCAGGCGCTACCACCTCTTTACCAATGCCATCACCGGGTAGTACGAGAACGTTTTTCACAGAAATTCCTTTATTGGATTACGAGCTTAGTCAGGTTCAACACCAATCAATCGCGGAACAGCCAAGGCTGACGCTGACGATGCTGGGCTTCAAAATCACGAATGAGGTTGGCCTCTGCCAGAGTCAGATCAATATCATCCATGCCCTTGAGCATTTTTTCTTTCAGCGCTGAGTCGATTGTGAAACTGTGAACTTGCTCGCCGTCGGTCACTGTTTGAGTCTGCAAGTCGATGGACAGATTCAACCCGGCCGCCACTTGCGCAAACAGGCCGTCGATCTTTGCGGAGGTTATTTCGTTAAGTATTCTGATGGTTTAGCCATACTTGACCACCACCCATAGGAGTTTCTATGTTCGACAAAGTGTGTTCCATCATCGCTGGAGTCTTGGAGGTTGAGCCG
>MDTC01216385.1_pt1 | contig 14328 bp, 16 predicted proteins | sample 811181 | NCBI WGS metagenome assembly MDTC01 (sample SAMN05326644, study PRJNA326480) | marine metagenome | isolation source: seawater | place: Pacific Ocean: North | collected 2011 | reverse complement strand
GCCGTTCGCGTCATTGACCTGGTGGAAGAGGCTTTGCCAATCACTGAAAAAAACGATCGAAGCCGGGCCATTGAGATATTGAGATTAAGGCAAAACAACTTTCAAAAAGGCACGTTTTTGGCCTGGATCGACAACCAGGTGCAAGGGTTTGTCATGCTGAGCAAAACCGGGTCACCAGACGTGACTGATGTGGCTGGCATCGTCCACCCAAATTACCATCGACGTGGCATTGGAAGGGCGCTATTGGCCAAGGCGCTCAACGTCCTGAAAGACAGATCTGTATCTGGAAAACTCAGAGGGGTGGCCTTTGAGTCAAATCCAAGTGGCCGCCACTTTTTAGAGAACCACGGCTTTGAAGCGACCGACAAACAGGTCTGGAGCGAATTGTCGACTGAAGCGACTGATTCCCCCTGGGCGCAATCAAAGCTCCGAAAAATTCAATCCGGACCGCTGCAATTCCTTGGGGGCCATCAGCTGCGTACGATTCGTGATGATTGGTTACAGGCATGGTGGCGGCTTGTGATGTCTACGGCTGCAGACATCCCCAGCCGAGTGACCGGCCCAGATGTCTCCTTCGACGATTGGAAAAAGTGGATGGAATCGCCCGGTGTCGACCAATCTCATACGGTGATCGCTCTTGACGGATCAGAGCCAATCGCCGTGTTGAGGCTGGGTCAGTTGACCGATGGAAAAGTGAATATTCACTACACGGGCGTCCACAAGTCTTATCGACGACGCGGTCTATCGATGGCACTGAAGCTCAAGGCAATCGGACTGGCTCGAAAGCTGGGTGCGCATACGGTGGTGACCCAGAATCATCAAGACAACCCGATGTTGGATTTGAATAGGCGCTTAGGGTTTATCGAGTTCAATTCGATGACTGAGTATGTTCGTCAACTGGATATGGACTAACACCAGCCTGCCGACAAAGACTGCGACTAATTTTCAGTGGGTTCAGTGAGTACCATGAGCCACCTAAATGCTTCGGCAGGCGCCAGGAGTTTGCAATGCACTCGATGTCGAGTGGCGTCCGGAAAACCATCGGCATCTGAGGTGCTCGCCTGACCATTCACTTTAAATGAAGCCGATCTAATTTGAATGGATGCTTGATCCTCTGTGGAGGTATTTTCGATACGGACACGCCCATCGACCAGCCACTCGAGTTCGGTCTCGAATGCGTCATCGGCAAGATACTCTATGCTGAGTCCTATGGTGCTGAGCTGCGTTTGTAATTGGCTCGGTAACTGCGCCTTCGCCCATTCAATGGTGGCCTCGTTGACGTCCTTACAACTGGTTTCAACCGTCGTGGTTGTCATATTGAGTTCGTCGAGGACAAACTCTTGGCTTTTCAATTTACACCAGATCTCACGGGGGAGGATGGGAGGTGCATCGAGCCGGTTCCAATTACCGTGTTCACGAATGTATGCACTGAGTGCGAACGATGACGTGCCATCGCCTATACGGTCTGGATTACTCTCAGAGAATTGTTCCACTTGAGCGTAAGGATTGACATCAAAGTGTTGCCCTATGGTCTGGGATTCAAGTCCCGCAATGACACTCTGTGCTTGAAGACACCACTCGGTGGTCGGCGCGCTATCGAAAATTGGATTTTTTGTCGTTGAGTTGTCGGCCTCAATCGAGCGAATGAAATGGAGTGATGCGCCGACAATTTGCTGATGTTGGACATGGGCTGGAATGCCCGCATCAAAGTCGCGGTCTTGGGGGCCATACAAGCCGAATTGGGCATGATTACCACCCTTGATTTCGACATACTGTGTGTCTACAGGTAGCAGCGGTTTGTTTAACTCGATTTCTTCGACCGTCGCGACACCGTCCATATTTCCAAATATCGACATGACTCGCTCATCGGTCTCACTGAGGTCATCGTCTGCACCGGGGTAGGCGGCCCACAAAATGAGACCCTTCATGACGCCCGGATACATTTTCGCGAAGTGTGCCGTCATCGCACCTCCCATGGAATGTCCCGCGAGATACCAAGACTGAATTTCTGGGTGAGCTTCAATGATTGAATTCGCCCGATCCCAGCCATTGAGAGCAAACAGATCAGGCATGGGCACGATGATGGCCATGACGCCTTGCTCTGCGATAGCGCGTCCAAGAGTTGCATAGGCCCTTGGGTCAACCAGAGCGCCCGGGTAGATGATCAATCCCACGGTGGGTGCGACGCCAACGGGCACAAACTCTATGCCTTGCCGGTTTTCAATGAGCTCATCGAGACAGGTCACATCACCACAGGCTGGGCCGACGTCGACGTTGGAGGTTGATTCAAGGAACTCAAGAGCGTCGTCCATGAGCGTATTTTCTGCCATGGCAGGTGGAGCGCCCGTACCAAAATCCTCCCAGGTCCCGTCGAGAAATTCTCCACACAGTCGATCGCTGATCTCAGGGTCTCCTCCGTAGAACCAAATCTTGAAGACTAAACCGGTTTCACCGGCCGCTGGTGTACAAATTCCAATTGCATTCTCATCGCTGCAAGGCTCCGTACTGATTGCACCTGAGGTACCCGCATAGACAGCAGCACACGCGTCTTCAAATTGCTGATTGGTCCAATCACCATAGTATTGTCGGCATTCATCGACCCCTGAAAATGGGTTCTGATATCGGCATGTCATGACTCCTGAGTCCGCATCACCCATCGACTCGCGCCTGTCTGCATTTTGGCAGCCATGACTGGTGATCAAAAGGACAGTCAATGCGGATAAGAGGTTGAGGCGCAGCATCATTATAACCCTGAAGAGGCATTAAAACTTCCGACTGGTAGTTTATTGCTAAATCTGTGTCAATGTCTATCTTGTCTGTGACCAATGTTAACTCACTTTTGAAGGGATAACAGCGGTATTGCTCCATAGAGACTGATTGAACTGGTAGGGCGCGCAAATCAATGCAGCGAGGCTAAGCCATGCTCAATATTACCCTATTTAGTTAAAAAAATGCCGCTTAGTGGACAGATACGAGTTAAAGAATGGCGTAAATTTGACTAGAATTTACTCTTAATGATAGTCAGGTATCATTAGATGGTTATGGTGCGAACTTTGAGGCGCTTGGGGCGTGACCACCCGATTTAAAAAGGCGTCTCCCCATCGGAGATTAAAACCTGAGTTAACCGACACTGAAAGCCGTCTCAGGCTGTATGCAGAAAGGACGGCTCTGTTTTACAGTTAGAGGCTGAATTCGATATTCCTGGCGAGTTCGGATAATCGATCTGGCCAACTTCTTAATTTGACGCAAGACGCTTAGTCGAGCCAACAATCGGTGCCGTTTCAGGCGCTTTTAAACCGGAGGGAAATCAATATGATTTCGAAGCTTAACGCATTATTTTTCGCTGCTATCCTAGCTCTGACTGCAGTCGGCTGTGGCGACGACGACCACGATGATCATGACCATGGCAGCGGTGAGACGGCTGACAACCATGACCACAGTGGTGATGACCATAGCGGCGATGACCACAGTGGCGATGACCACAGTGGTGATGACCACGAGGGCGACGACCATGAAGGTGAAGACCATGAAGGTGAAGCTCACGAAGGCGAAGACCACGAAGGCGATGACCACGAGGGCGACGACCACGAGGGCGACGACCACGAAGGTGAAGAAGACCATAGCGCTGACAGCGACGGTGCGTAGACCGGTCAGCCATTGACCATCAGCCGTCCTTGTCATCGTACATTACGGTTTTGCGCGGCTATTCACACTCGATAACGGCCCATCTTTTGGGCCGTTTTCTGTATTGCGTCTGTGGACCACTTCGCTGCCTAGTAGGAGCGGTTTGCGTGTCCATCTGGGCTTACTTGGCCATCATTTGCTCAGATATCGAGACCCATATACGCGGCATCGCCTTGTTTCCAGTTCTAAAGATGTCTGCCATTTGGCCACCCATGAATTTGTTCGCAATCCAAAATAAACTGAAATTTTCGGTTTCGTTGAAACCCGTTCCGGTCTAAACAATCAGCGTAGCATGAAGATTTTAGGGAGCGCACAAAATGGAACAGCAAAACGAATTCAAAGCCTTTGGCCTCACGGTAACAGCCCTCACTATTGGATACGGTCTACTCCTGGTCGTGTGGGGCGCGGCCTTCTCCATTGGTAGTAAGAGTTTTACATCCTGGATTCCGTCGATGATCGGCCTGCCTATTCTACTCTCTGGCCTTCTTGCAAAAGCGAAGCCGGAAAAGCGAAAGCTCTGGATTCATATTGCCGTCGTGTTTGGCCTGTTCGCTTTTCTGGGAGGCTTTCGAGTTTTCAAAGGGCTGAGTAGCGATGCGGGCATGTTTGGAAAACCTAAAGCCGCGTCGTCTCAGTTGATGCTTTTGGTCACCGGGGGGATCTACACCCTTACGTGTGTTCGTTCCTTTATCTGGGCTCGAAAAAACCGAGAGGCGAATGAAACGGCTTAGGCTCCATCGAGCGTAATGACCAGCCGCGCCCTCGCGGATGGAAATGGCAAGCCGCCAGCGCAGCCCGGTAGACTCAGGGTCGCGACCTGGACCATCCTCTTGTCCGCCTAAGACTCCAGTTCCTGGTGGGCTTGCCGTGCCTGGCGTAAATCATCAGTCCTGGACTTTAAGTCGACTAAGGCGCTGGAGTCCTGGGTCCCCGCATATCCGAGAACGGCCACGACCAATTCGTGGATATTTGTCGCAACGTCTTCGAAGATCTGCCCGGCAATGACCGCCTGTGATTGCGCGGCGTCGGACCCCTGATCTGCCTGGGTCTTTAGAGTCGATAGCGCATGAGCACGGTCTAGAATGTCGGCGAAACCTGCATCATATTCTTGCTGGATACCAAGATGATCGATGGCGCTATCGTCTTCGAGGGAATTGGCAACTACCTGCCGTAAGTCAGCACGTTCGCTAGCCGCTCTTTGGAGTCTTTTATCGACATCGGGGTGTAGCAGCGCGTCTGTGAGTTCATCTAATTCACGCCGCAAGCTAATACTCAGGCCCAAGGTCTCTGCGGCCGCTTTGTCTCGCCGAACTTGAATGCTAAACGCCACCAGAAACGCGATGATCAACGCGCCGTAGAAAAGCGCGATAACCGTCGATTTCGCGAAGAGAAAGTAGAACCCAACCCCCAAGACCACATGGGTGAGACTCAGTGCCATTGCCAGTCTGAACCAACCGGCAGACGCGGCTCCCACCAAGCTTTTCAAGATCTCGGCGACGAGTGCAGAGACAATGATGGCGATGAAGGGTAGGGCACCTACTGTCCAGCCCGAATCCAGCTCGAGAGCCAGGGCGATGGTTGGCAGTCCAATCAATTTTAAAAACCATGTTTGCTGAAATGCTTTATCAGCTGTTTTTTCCAGGTGATGAACTGACCTCATAGCCTCGATGAGCGACGCCAAGGGTGTACTGCCCTCGTCTTTTGATTGTGCGTTTGGACTTTGCTCAATCTGGATTGAATCCGTCTCATTGGTCCGAGACGAATCTTGAGTTGAATTATCGGGAGTGTCCATTTTGGGGTGCGCCTTCTTGTTTCACGACCAGGTTCAAATCAGCTTTATGCTTATACGCATAGCCGTTATGGGCGCAAGATATCATTAGGCTATCAGCGGCGGTGTTAAACCAGACCGTCTGATAGGATTAAAGACGCTCTCATCAGCCGTGGGTCCGATCACACGGACTACTGAGTCATTGGACATAGAGCATAGAGTCGGCTTGATGGCTTTCACCATCCGCTGCTGACATTGGCGACTCAGGCTGTTATGCAAGACCCAAATCAATCCACGTCGGGTGTCATTTAGATGTTGGACCATGACAGCAAAGATAATCTAGAGACGTCTCGTGAACTGATTTCAGAATCAGCCGCCGGTCTCTTAAGTGCGACGAATGCTCTAATTGACTTATTACAGGCGCATAATGAACAGACCTGGGCGGACAACTTTGCTCGATTTAGAGACCAGTTGATTTCGGCTCGCTCAACGAGAGAGCTGCGCGATGCGCTTGCATTCCTTCAGTCGTTTTATGGCGGCATGGGCAGTTGGAACGATGTTTATTTGGTCGCTCTCGGCGAGGCCGAAGCGCAACGCTGTCGCCTCAGTGGTGCCATTTCAATGAATTCAGAGCGCTTACTTGGCTTGCTAGAGACGCTGTCCGCCCAACAGAAGAAGACCATTTGGCAGTCTTTGACACGATGGCTCCTAAATCGTTGAAACGGTGTCTAAGATCTCAAAGAGACGCGGTCTCTGACTGTATTGAATCGTGCTTTAGCTATGCGATGGCCTGGTTGCGCATTGCGACCAATCGTTGATGCCAGGCGGCAATTTTGGGCCGGCTTAAAATGTCGTTGTACACGGGGAACTCATCGACACAAGTGATGCCGCCGAGCATGGCGACGTCCGCCAGTGTCATTTCATCACCACCGACAAACTTCGACTCGCCCAACCAGGTTTCGAACTGATCAAGGCACTCTTGTATCCAGGCCCCACCATCGGTTCGGCCCGCTTTCTTCAATATTCGTCCGGCGACGAGTCTCATGATCGCAGGCCCACCAATCTTCACGCCCATGCCCTGGAAAAAGCCAAACTTACTCGCCCGACCGATTGTTCGAGCGGCCCGTGCAGCATTGGACCAGCTGCCATAGATGACTGTTGGGAGCGCCTTGATGAATTGCTCATCAACCCATGCTTCGATCTCCTCAGCAGCCTCCTTGGCCTTCGGGTCCGTCGGAAGCAGCTGCGGCTCGTTTGGAAAAAAAGCATCGAGTTGCATCAAAATATCCGTCGAATCGTATAAAACGTCGGTGCCGATACGCAGGACCGGCACTTTTCGGGGGGCCTCTTCCGGTAGTTCCGGCAGCTCCACTTTGGTCCGTGGACTGACCTCTACGGTCTCGTACTCAATGCCCTTCAAGTCGAGGGCAGCTCGAATTTTATTACAAAATGGGCATAGGGTGAATTGATACAAAATGACGGGTGTATGCATAGGGTCGTCTCAATTGGTTTCTAGGTCACGTTGACGCTGAGACTATGTCATCAGTTACATTTTTTCCATCGCCCAATAGGCCGCGAGTCTAATTAGGGCGCAAATCCCTGCATCGGATGAATCCTGAGTTAAAATAAGCGAGCGGGCTAAAACCGTTCCCAGTGGATAACGTCGTCGACCTTTTTTCGCGGCAAGCGCGGTTTGGGACTCACTGAAGTGGGATACCCGATTGCAATGAGCAGTGCGATGACACGGTCATCTGGAATGTTTAACTCTTTGACCATTTTCTTCTGCGCAAAGCCCATCACGGGGCAGGTTGCGTAGCCCATGTTCTCGGCCGAATAGATGAGCGTCATACACGCGAGCATGGCATTACGCAGCGCCATTTTCTGGAGCTGCTCCGGCTTCCTGTTTTTGGCAATAGAGTTTCGAAAGACCGGCAGGTCCTCTTTTTCGCAATAGCCGTATTTCAGCCAGTCAGCGAGGATGGCGTCGACATTTCGTCCAATGAAGCTATCGCCGAGAACGACGATTAACGCCGATGCATCTGCGACATGTGGTTGTGAAAATGCGATTTCGCCCATTCGAACGATGTTCTCTCGCTCTCGAATGATGATGAATTCCCACGGTTGGGCGTTGTACCCAGATGGCGTCAAATTCGTTTCTTCAACCATCTGACGTAAATCGGCTTCAGGAATCGAGCGATCCGTCTCAAAGCTGTGGCATGCACGCCGCTTCTGTATCAGTTCTGAAAAGTCCATATGGCAGACAGTGTGAGAAATTATTTAGAAGAACAAAAGCACTAAAAAGACTCGGCTTTGGACGTCGAGCCAAGTCGCGTTTGATTTCGCGACGGCGGTCTGGTGGGCCGTGTGGGTTACGGCCTCAACTCAGACCCGCTATGACGCGGTTTTTACTCGGTTTCTGTCTTCTTCTTTTTTTTCTTTTTCTTCTTGCCGCCATCGTCACTGTCATCATCATCTGAGGTCTCCCAGCACTTCCCATTCTCAAGTTTTGGCCGACAGACGCCGCCGCCGCAGCATTCGGTGCTTAGATCACAGCAGTTCACAGCCCCACAAAGGGTAAAATTACCCCCTTTTATGTTGCAATCGGCGGGGTCCGAACCACCCTTCTTACTGGCCAGTTGCCCGCGCTTTACTGTGCGGTCTTTGTTACTCAGTTTTCTCTTCGTCGGCCCCTTTTTTATAGCGGCTGACTTTTTATGTCCTGCCTTTGATTTCTTGGTGGCCTTACCCTTCTTTGTAACCTTACCCTTTTTTGACTTTTTGCTTGTTGTTACGGTCGGCTTAGCCGTTCCAGATTTCTGCTCTTTTGGACCTCGGGCGTTGGCAATGGATACCAATCCAAGTAATGAGAATAGAAGGATAAATGCTTGGATTTGTGTGCGCTTCATTTTCGAGTATCTCCCCCGTGTTGTAACTGATCATGTCCTCAAATGAGTCCGCTTTTACTGTCAACCAAACGGATTTGTCTATGATTCATTCATTTAATAACTGCCGTGGAGTCTCTGCGTCGTCCTCCTCCAGCAGGGCCCGTATGTTATTGCCCTTAATTTCTATTCAGCTTACGGCAGCTTTCATCTATTGACTAAGCGTGTTGATTCAGATGTGTCTATACTGTGCACATACAGGCGCTTGCTAGGAGAATGGAGGAGTCAATATGGTCCGCATCTTGAAGGCCTTTTTCGCGGTCTGCATCACCATGACAGTGGTTGATTTGTTGTGGCTTGGCTTGGTCGCCAATGACCTTTATAACGATATGCTTGGTCCTCTTAGAGCCAAAGAGACTGTGGTTTTGGCTGCTGTTCTTTTTTATATCCAGTACGTATTGGTCTTGGTTTTCTGGGCCGTTTTACCCAGTCGGGACGTGCGGTCTGCCGCCTGGCGAGGTCTTGGCGTTGGCTGGATCGCCTATGCGACCTATGAGTTGACAAATTGGGCGGTCATTGAGGGGTGGCCCGCGGCATTAGTCCCAATCGATATCGTCTGGGGCCTGATTTTGACGACCATTGTGGCAGCCACCGGGCGGGCGGTTGCCGGCGATGCTCCAGACAGCCGTCCGGACTCTGCATAAGCACCGTGCGAAAAGGCCGTGGGTTGCGTTTGTCTTGAACCGGTGGTTATGGTCCCTCATAGCCCGATTATCAGTCTCCAGGGAGTCCGCCTTGACTCAGCGTATTTTGTCTATACTGCTCGTGTGTCTAGCTGCCTGTGTATCGGAACAGTCTATCGGCCGAGCGAACGCTCAGTCGTCGTCATCAGAACCCCTATCAGTTCGGCTTCAAAAACCCTATACCATTTCGTATCACAGCCATTGGTTTCTCCTTGGCGGTCTACGAGTGGCAAGACGGATTGTTGACGCTCAAACCGACGTCAATGTTCTGTTTGGTCAATCGGTCATAACGGGGTGCGGTATTCAAGCACCAAAGTGCGAGCAGGGTTTCATCATGAATGTGGGCTTGAGACGGTACTTGTTTGATACGCCGTTTACCATTTACACAGGGACCAACATTCACTACGTCCATGAGGGCATTCGGGGGACCGATGGGCCAACCGGATTACTCGATGTAAGCCTCGGGTTTAATCATCAAACATCAGGGCGCTTCAATTGGGGGTTGGGGTATTCGTTTTTCGCCTTGAATGATGGCAATGACTCATTTGATCTAGCGATACGCGGATGGATTTTGAGCGAACTGGGTTATTCATTCTGACGATGTCCCCCGCATTGCTACCGAGACCGCTTGATGCGCCAAAAGGAAAACGAGGCCCATAGAAACGATAACGAGACGCGAATGGACCTGGGTTATCCACGCTCATCTCCAGTTTTAAGGGTGCGGGCGGTTGGACGCCTAGCTCGGTGGTTTTTGTTGAAGTTCCTGCTGTTGGGCTGGGACGATATATTCGTCAAAGTACCACGATGACATCGCTTCCAAACTCAGGAAGAAACCCACGCCGAAAATGGCGATGAGCGCTGTGACCAAAATCAGGTTTTTTCTTTTGCGCTGTGGGTCGATGGAGCATTGATTCTGCTGTCGTCGATATAACCAAAAACCGACAACACCAATGAGAACTGCAACGCCTCTGAGGATCCAAGCGCCGGTCCCAGGCGACCCATCTTCCTGGTAGAAAAAATTTGCAAAGGAAATTGCATATGCGCCACCCATGAGGCCGACCATAAACAGGACCATCGGTGCCACGCAGCAGAGCATGCCGGCTAGGCCGGCGGACGCAGCAACTCGCATGGCCCATTTAAATAGACCTGGCTCGTCTGCTTGCTCTTGGTTGGTTACGTCCGACACCCAAAGATCCTATCTGTCTCGCTGTATGGTCACTCAACTAAACCGGAATTGGCTCTAATAATCAACTGCGTATCCGCCAGGCAGTCTGCTTCGGAACGGGGTAAACGGCCTCGTGCACCCTCCGCTTTGGCTTATCGGCGCTTTCTCGTTTGCCGTTTATTTGGGCTCTTCGATTCGAGGCGTTGTACCCATAGATCCCGTGCCAGGCGTCTTGACCGTCTTGCTTCAGATTTTGCACCCGCTCTTACGGCCCGATGGTTTCGACAGTGGGAGGAATGGAAGCTGCCAATGATAACGGGTCTTATCTGAGGTCCATGGTCATTGGCGCATCGTTTAGCAGGTGCCGGTGCAATCCCTATGGACAGGCTCCACCTTGAAACCAAGACTTATTTCTCGATTTTTGTGGCACCAGTCTCTGTTTCGTACATCAGACCGTCTTTGAGTTTCGTAGAACCCAGGACCGCTTCACGGCTCCCGTCGGCGAAGTCCATGATGGTGTGTTCGACGAGAAGGTCTTGGTTTTCATAAATGCAGCGCTTGGACAAGATTTCGACGGCGTCGCTTGCCAGAAAGCCGCGCATCATTTCGACCATTTCGGTCTTGTTCATCGTCGTACCAGACTGGTGCCTGATAAATTTGTAATCGTCGTGAATGCACTCAGCGATTGAGTCCATATCCCGATTATCCATTGCTGTAGACCATTTTTCATAAAGCGACATGTGATTCTCCTTATTAACTTTAACAGTTTAGACTGCCCTGAACAGCCTATCTGATTGTGTACGTTAGTGACTCAAAGATGCCTTTGGCAAGTGCCTTTTGGATGAGCCGTCTCAATCCGAGTGAGACGGCGAAATTGGTTTATCCGACCCACCCAGTCATGCATCCAGAAATTGGTCAATTTTCAGGTCGGTCGATGGAGTTGGCGGCCGTTGATTTCGGTCATCCATGGGACCGAAATCAACTATACGGCTACGATTGCCGGGTGAAAGGCGTTTTGGACATCGTTTGAAAAACCGCCCAATGATTTTGCCGTCACCCCGGTGAATCCGAACTTAATTACTGTGCTTTAAGTCGAAGCGATCAAGCTGCATTACCTTCGTCCATGCGGCTGCGAAATCATTTGCAAACTTCTGCTTCGATTCATCAAAGGCATACACTTCCGCAACGGCACGAAGTTCGGAATTAGAGCCAAAAATCAAGTCTACGGGTGTTGCTGTCCACTTGACTTTGCCACTTTTTCGGCAGGTTCCATTATAGACCGATGCGTCATCGCTCGATTTGGACCAGCGTGTACCCATATCAAATAAATTGACGAAGAAGTGGTTGTTCAGTACGCCTGGGGTCTTGGTGAAAATACCATGCTTAATCCCATTGGCGTTGGCACCGAGGGCTCTCATCCCACCGATGAGTGCAGTCATTTCCGGGACGGTCAATGACAGTTGTGCTGCTTTGTCGACCATCATGTCTGCCGGGGACCGCGTATTGTCTTTCTTGCTGTAGTAGTTCCTGAAGGCGTCAGCATGAGACTCAAGCCGGTTGAAAGTGTTGACATCGGTCATGCCTTGGGTCGCATCGCCGCGTCCTGGTGTAAAGGAGACCGTGATTGGCGCTCCGCCGTCTTTTGCTGCCTTTTCTATTGCGGCAGCACCGCCAAGAACGATCACATCTGCGAGGGACACTTCGACGCCCCCTTTCGCGCTCTTATTGAACGCCTTTTGGACTGTCTCTAACGCCTTCAGCGTTTTTGCAAGATCTGCCGGGCCATTTACAGCCCATCCACTCTGCGGTGCCAAGCGAATCCGTGCACCATTCGCACCGCCTCGCATATCCGAATTACGGAAACTAGACGCTGATGCCCAGGCGGTTCGTACTAAGTCAGCCACCGAGACACCTGTCTTTAAGATCGATGCCTTAATCTCTGCCGCTTGTGTCTGGTTGATGAGCTTTTTGCTCGCGGCCGGCACGGCATCTTGCCACTTGAGAACTTCACTTGGCACGTCACGACCCAGATAACGAGCGCGTGGACCCATGTCGCGATGAGTCAGCTTAAACCAAGCGCGTGCGAAGGCATCTTCAAACTCTTTCGGATTTTTAAGCCATCGCTTGGTAATCTTTCCGTAGGCCGGGTCATATCGAAGCGCAAGGTCGGTTGTGAACATAATGGGTGCGTGAAATTTCCCCTTAATGTGCGCATCTGGCACGTTCTTGATGGACTCATCCTTTGGAATCCACTGAATGGCCCCATTGGGACTTTTGGTCTGCTTCCACTCGAAGCTGTACAGATTGGTCAAGTACATGTGTGTCCATTTGGCTGGCATGGACGTCCATGCGCCTTCTAGACCGCTGGTTGTCGTGTCTTCAGAATGGCCCTTACCGCACTTGTTCTTCCATCCCGTGCCTTGCTCTTCCAGCCCAGCACCGCCAAGGTCTGCGCCGACACAGTCAGACTTTTTGCGTGCGCCGTGCGCTTTGCCAAAGGTATGTCCGCCTGCAATCAATGCGACGGTCTCTGCATCGTTCATAGCCATTCGGCCGAAGGTTGTCCGAATTGCATCCGCAGCTTTGCTGAAATCCGGTCTACCATTTGGTCCTTCTGGATTGACATAAATCAGACCCATTTGACTGGCCGCCAAGCCCTTGCGCAACTTGCCTTTCTTGCTGTGACGCGTGTCAGCACCGAGCTTTGTCTCTGGACCCCAATACACTAAATCAGATTCCCAGTCGTCCACTCGACCACCGGCGAAACCAAGTGTTTTGAAGCCCATATTCTCCATGGCGACATTGCCAGCGAGGACCATCAGGTCCGACCATGAAATGGATTTCCCATATTGCTTTTTAATTGGCCAAAGTAGGCGTCTCGCTTTGCCCAGGTTTGCATTGTCGGGCCAACTGTTTAAGGGATTGAAGCGAAGCTGTCCGCCGCCTGCGCCGCCTCGCCCATCGGATGAGCGGTATGTCCCTGCGCTGTGCCACGCCATTCTGATAAAGAATGGACCATAATTCCCGTAATCGGCCGGCCACCAATCCTGAGACGTGGTGAGTAAGGTATTGATATCTGCTTTCAAGGCTTTCAAATCCAATTTCTTGAATTCTTCAGCGTAGGAAAAGCCTTTTTCATAGGGGTTTGAGGCCTCACCATGAGCCCTTAGCGGGGCTAGGTTGAGCTGATTTGGCCACCAAAATCGATTGGGTTTTGCTTCCCCCTCGGCGAACTTTGGCGCGGCCTCCGCATGCGCGATCGCGGCCAGCGACAGCGATGAGACCAGCGTCACCACTAATGACGTTAAACGCATTGATTTCTCCTTTTTAATTTATTTGCAAGACACTCAGTCCCCGGTCCTTGCCGCGACACTATAGCCAATTATGAGTGTTTGTTGTAATCGTTTATTTAGGTGGGAATAATAGGCTTTGACTATGGTTGAGGTTGCATGAATTTACGAGATTTACACTATTTCATAGCGGTGGCTGAGCATCTTCATTTCGGTCGCGCAGCGCAGCGTTGCCACGTCAGTCAACCCACATTGAGTGGTCAGATTAAGAAGCTTGAAAACGAACTGGGTGTCTCGTTATTCGAACGCTCGAACCGCTCGGTCATGCTGACAGAGACCGGTCGTAAATTGATGGAACCCGTTCGGCGTATATTGCTGGAGGAAAAGACCATTGAGTCTATTGCGGAGACAGCTAGAGCGCCGAATTCGGGTACGCTTACACTGGGTGCTTTTCCGACCTTAGCCTCTTATTATTTTCCCAAGGTTGCCCTGGCGTTGAGGGCGGAATTACCGTCCATGAAAATTATCTTGGTTGAGGAGAAGACCGACATCCTGATCACTCGGCTTTTAAATGGAGAATTAGACGCAGCTTTTCTGGCGTTGCCATTACGAGAAGACTCTTTGAAATACCAGGCTCTATTCAATGACCCATTCTATCTTGCTGTCGCAGCGGAACACCCGCTCGCGTCCCAATCTCAAGTCAATCATAAGGGCTTGCGAGACTTTGAGTTGTTGCTCTTGGAAGATGGCCATTGTCTCTCTGACCAAGCAGCGGACTTTTGTAATACGACCGGGG
>MDTC01151255.1_pt1 | contig 14331 bp, 16 predicted proteins | sample 811181 | NCBI WGS metagenome assembly MDTC01 (sample SAMN05326644, study PRJNA326480) | marine metagenome | isolation source: seawater | place: Pacific Ocean: North | collected 2011 | reverse complement strand
ATGTAGGAACTTCTCAAAGTAACATATCACAACATTTAGCGATACTCCGAGATAAAGGGATTTTATCAGCAAGAAAATCTGCTAATAAAGTATTCTATAAAGTTAGTGATATTAAAACACTAAAATTAATTGAGATGATGCGCGAAGTATTCTGTTCACATCCTAAATAAAAAAGAGTAAAGAATTGCTAGAATTTATAGCCAATAATATAATTTTATTTGTAGCCTTAATAATATTGTTATTTTTGATTATTAGCTTAGAATCTAAATTATTATTTGGAAAAGTAAAGCCTATATCCTATGATGCTCTCACTAAGTTATTAAATAGTTCTAAAGTAACTCTATTAGATTTAAGAGATGATAGTGAATATAAGAAGGGGCATATATTTTCTGCGAAAAACATTAATTATAACGATATTGAGACTTACAAAGTTAAAGATGAAATCACTTTGGTGACTTATGGGACAACAGACTCAGATGCACAAAAAGCTGCGAACGTCTTTTCTAGTAAAGGCGTGAAAGAAGTTTTTTATTTAGAAGGCGGTATAAATTCTTGGTTAGAAAATAATATGCCTTTATCAGGAGAAAGATAATATGGAACCCAAAGAAATTAAATTTTTTGTTAAAAGAATCTTTACAAAAGACTTATCTCTAGAATCACCAGAATCACCTGCGATTTTTGATAATATTAAGTCAACGCCAAAAGTTGCTTTCAACCTGAATACGACAATTACAGAGATTAATGATACTTCCTATGATATTACCTTGGAAATTACTGTTAAGGCTGAAACTGATAATAAGACCATATATATGGTCGAACTTAAGCAGGCTGGACTTTTCATTATTGATGGTGCGGACGATGAGCTTAAAGATGGGTTTTTAAACATTAGATGTCCTGAGGTTTTATTTCCATATGCGAGAGAAACAATTTCGTCTTTGATTCAAAAAGCTGGGTTCCCTCCAATATTTATAGCTCCAATTGATTTTAATGCTCTTTACCAACAAGAGCTCTCAAAAAAAACTAAACAATAAATGTCACTATTTAGAATATTTGGTGCAGGTGAATGGGGATTAGCTGTAGCCAACCATCTAGCATCTTTAGGAAGTACTGTTGAGGTTTATATAAGAGATGAAAAAAAAATAAATTTTTATAAAACCCATAGTCTCCACAAGGATCTAGCGATCAATTTTAATAATAATATATCATTTCATCATATAAATATGATTCATGATACTAAAACTAAAGCAAATGTCATTAATATTATTGCTACATCAAGTTCTGGATTTCTGCCTATTATTAAAAATAATATTAATTATTTTAAATCTTGTGAGTCACTTTCATGGATAACAAAGGGTCTAGATCATGCATCTGGATTATTATTTCACCAGATATTGGATCAAATGTTATCTAATGAAATCCATAAGTGTATTATCTCAGGCCCAAGTTTTGCTGTAGATTTGGTTAATAAAAAGAATTTAGAAGTAAGTATTGCATCAACAGATAATTCACTCATGGATATATACATGTCAGCAATGTGTACAGATTATTTTAAGCTTATACCTACCAAGGATATTATTGGAGTCGAAGTATCAGGAGTATTAAAAAATATTTCAGCAATCTTAGCTGGATCTCTGACAGCAAATGAATTCTCTAATGAATATATTGATGAGTTAATATTAATATCTCAAAAGGAAGTGCAAAGAATATCAAAACTAATTGGAGATAGCCATTCAAGATATACATTATCTGATAAAGAAATATTAAAAACTCTTACTAGCCCTGCTTGCATGGGAGATCTGCATCTAACATGTTTCTATAATACATCTAGAAATAGGCAACTAGGGTTGAAATTGACAAAAGATTGTAATGTTAATAAATTAATAACTAGGATAGGGACAGTTGAAGGATATTTATCAACCGTGACATTATTTAAAAATAAAGATATTTATGGTGATGGACCTCTTGTTAATGCTGCATATGATATTTTATATAATCATTTAGAACCCAAGAAAGTTTTGGATAGTCTTTTTGTTTAAGAATTTTTAGCTTTTCTTGCTAGAGTATTTCGACCCCACCCTAACAATTTTGCAGCTTCAAGTTTAATCCCATTTGATGCTTTTAAAGATTCATCAATTAATATCTTTTCAACTTCTGCGTTAACTTTCTTTATTATATTTTTATCAGAAGTTATTTTGGTTCTAATATAATCCTCAAGTGTAGATTGCCAATCTATATCCTTCTTAGAAGAAACAGTATTTATTTTTTTTCTAGCAGAAATATCATTTGGTAAATCATCAATACCAATTACTGATGAGGCAGACATAACAGTCAGATATCTACAAGTATTTTCAAGTTGCCTTATGTTTCCTGGCCAATCAGAACTTTTTAGGAAACACATGGTTTCATCGCTTATTGATTTTTGTTCTGTGTTTAATTCACTTGCAGCGGTATTCAAAAAGTAACTAATAAGCGAGGGTATATCTTCTTTTCTTTCTCTTAATGGCGGTAGCTCAAGTTTAAAAACATTTAACCTATGATATAGGTCTTCTCTAAATTTTGCTGTCTTTATCAATTCTTCAATTGATTGGTTTGTAGCAGCTATTATTCTTACATCTGACTTAATCGGTTTATGGCCTCCGACTCTATAAAATTCTTGACTGGATAATACTCTAAGCAATCTCGTTTGCAGTTCTGGATGCATGTCTCCAATTTCATCTAAAAATAAAGTTCCACCAAGCGCTTGTTCAAATCTTCCAATACGTTGTGCTTGTGCGCCGGTAAACGCACCTTTTTCATGACCAAATAGTTCAGATTCTAATAATTCATGCGGGATTGCAGCAACATTAATAGCGACAAAAGGTTTATCTTTTCTGATACTATTTTCATGGACAGCTTGAGCTATTAGTTCTTTGCCGGTTCCTGATTCGCCTCTAATCAACACAGTAATATCTGAATTAGATATTTTCCCTATAGCTCTGAAAACATTTTGTAATGAAACAGCTTGCCCAATGATCTTAGAAGATTTTTTAAAACTTAAATTATTGCTGGGTTCAACTATTGGTTCAGATGTATTTACTGCTTTTAGCGCAAGAGCTTTAATTGTGTCCACATCAAAAGGTTTTGGCAGATATTCAAAAGCACCGCCTTTATAAGCAGATAATGCATTATCAATGTCAGAGTGCGCTGTTATTACAATTGTAGGAAGTTCTGGGTACCTTTCTGATACCTTTTGTAGTAATTCCAAACCAGATAAACCAGGCATTTTTATATCCGTAATTATTAGATCTGGTTTGTCAGAATTTAATGCTAATAATGCTTCTGAGCCGTTAGGAAATGTTTCAATTATAAAATAATCTTCAAGAGCACTTCTGCAGATAGTTCTTATGCTTTCCTCATCATCAACAACCCAGAGTTTAAACTTATTCATTCACTACTCCATGGAAGTATGATTGAGAAAGATGTTTCTTTGTTTTTGCTCTTGCATTCAATTATACCTTTATTTTGGATAACTATTGATTGAGCAATTGTAAGACCTAGGCCCATACCATCACTTTTTGTAGTAACCATTGGATAAAAAATTTCCTTTAGTTTATCTTCAGGTATTCCCACGCCATTATCAATTACATCAATTTTTACAACAAGGTCATGTTTTATATCGCCAATTGTATATTTAAAAATAGGTCTTGTTTTTATTTTAATATTTCCATCTTTACCTATTGCCTGTATAGCATTTCTAATAATATTAATTAGCGCTTGTATGATTTGATGTCTATCTAGACTAAGCTGAGGAATACTTGGGTCGTAATCTTTTATAAAATTGACACGAATGTTTTCTGCATCATATTTGAAAAGCTCTATAACATGTTCAGTAATTTCATGAATATTTATGTTTTCTTTTTCAGATGATGGGATTGGAGAAGACATTGCATTAATTAGTTTTAATAGTCTTTCAGATTCTTTTCTAATTATTTTAGTAAATTTTGCTTGCGACTCATCTTTAAGTGTTTTGTCAAGTAATTGAGCTGCCCCCATTATTCCACCTAATGGATTTTTAATTTCATGAGATAAACCTTTAACCATCTCTCTAGTAGCCTTTTGCTGATCAATAAGATTTTGATCAAGGGATATATTATATAACCGTCCTGTTTCATTTAATTCCATTAGAATAAACTGATGCTTATGTGTGCTGTAACTAGATATATTGCAATCTACTATTCTTTCTATTCTATCAAAGTTCTTAAATTTTAAGTCTCTTAACATGACTGATTGCAGATCATCTTTTACTTTTTTTAAATAAGTTGTTAGGCTAACGTTTTCACATTGAAGTTTAGTAATATTTTTCAATGTCGATGTTGAACCTAATAGATCAATCGCAGCAGTATTAGTATAAATATAATTAAGCTCTTCATCAAAGATTAACACTGCTGTCCTTAAATTATCTAGGACATCATAGTTAACATTAATGTTTTGGTTACCTTTTCTTTTAATATTTATACTCATAATAAATCCAAAGTACTGCCCTCTTTAGGAGGGCAGTAGTTATGTTATAAGCTGTAATACATCTCAAATTCACATGGGTGTGTTGATTGTCTGAGACGCTGTACTTCTTCATATTTTAGTCCAATATATGAGTCAATCATTTTGTCAGTAAACACATTACCAGCTTTTAGAAAGTCTCTATCTTTGTCCAGAGCTTCAAGTGCTACATCTAAACCAGGTGCTACAGTTGGAAGCATTTTCTCTTCTTCGGTAGTTAGTTCAAATAAGTCTTGATCCATAGCCTCACCTGGATTGATTTTATTTTGTATGCCATCAAGGCCAGCCATCATAAGTGCACTAAAGGCTAAGTATGGATTTGCTGTAGAATCAGGGAATCTTACTTCTATACGCCTAGCTTTATCACTCATAACATATGGAATTCTTATAGCAGCCGACCTATTACGAGCTGAATAAGTTAATATAACCGGTGCTTCAAAACCAGGTATTAGCCTTTTATAACTATTTGTAGATGCATTAGTAAATGCATTTAATGCTCTAGCATGTTTTATGATGCCTCCAATATAATGTAAGGCTTCATCTGACATGTTTCCATATTTATCTCCAGCAAATATATTTTTACCATCTTTTGATAAAGACATATGAACATGCATACCAGTTCCATTGTCTCCAACTAAAGGTTTTGGCATAAACGTAGCTGTTTTACCATAGGCATGGGCTACATTCATTACAGCATATTTATATTTTTGTACTTCATCGGCTTTAGAGACCAATGTATTGAAAACTGTACCAATTTCACATTGTCCAGCAGTTGCTACTTCATGATGATGTACTTCGCAAGGAACTCCCATTTCCTGACAAGTTGTTACCATCGCAGACCTGCAATCTTGTAAAGCATCAACTGGCGGCACTGGAAAGTAACCACCTTTGACTAGTGGCCTATGACCCATGTTGCCTTCATCATAACTTTTACCACTGTTGTAGCAAGCTTCTGTTGAATCTACGGAGAAAAATGAACTCCCAAGTTTATCTTCAAATTTGACATCATCAAAAATAAAAAATTCATTTTCTGGGCCAAAGAATGCTTTGTCAGCTATTCCAGTTTCATTTAAATAAGCCTCTGCTTTTTTAGCAATTGATCTAGGATCTTTTTCATATGGCTTACCATCCGCAGGCTCAATAACATCACATGAAACTATTAATGTTGGCTCATCAAAAAATGGATCCATCACTGCAGTAGATGGGTCAGGCATTAAGATCATGTCAGACTCATTAATATCTTTCCAGCCTGCAATAGACGAGCCATCAAACATTTTACCATCCGCAAAATCTGTTTTAATTCCATCTTCATTGGCAGTTACAGTTACATGCTGCTCCTTACCGTTTGTATTAGTAAACCGATAGTCAATAAATTTGACCTCTTTTTCTTTTACTATTTTTAGTACATCCTCGACACTCATTTCATTACTCCTCTACGTTATTTAGTGTACTAATATTACTGCATTTATCATGCCAACTTATAATATTCATTATTGTTGTGATTCAGTGCATATCCACCATAATTAATTAGTATTTGCACTATTATAGATCAATATGGTGCACTATGAAATACCAATGTGCATTATATTAGTGCATAGTATAGTAAATAAGAATAATGGTATGATTATAGTCTAAACAAAATAAGCTAATTTACATAAAATTAATCTATAATATGGAAATAAAAATTTTAACTAAAGGTACCTCTATTGACTGCAAAAAGCATGGATGAATTAGTTGCTCTTTGCAAGAGGAGAGGATTTATATTTCAATCAAATGAAATTTATGGTGGTCTTCAGGGTCTATATGATTATGGCCCCTTAGGCGTTGAGCTTAAAAATAATTTAAAATCATCTTGGTGGGCATCAATAGTATATGATCGTGATGATGTCGAAGGCTTAGATGCTTCTATTCTTACTCATCCAGATGTATTGAAATACTCAGGTCATGAGGATACTTTTACTGACCCTCTTGTTGACTGTAAAAGTTGTGGCTTGAGATTTAGAGAAGATCAAGTTCCTGATAATTGTAAAGATGAAGATCTAACAGAACCTAGAGACTTCAATTTAATGTTTCAAACAAATGTTGGCCCCATTAATGATGGTTCTTCTTTCGCATATCTTAGACCTGAAACAGCACAACAGATATTTACTAATTTTAAAAATGTAGTTGACTCTACATCAAGAACCTTACCTTTTGGTATTGCTCAAATCGGAAAGGCATTTAGAAACGAGATTACACCGCGTAACTTTATATTCCGTGTTCGAGAATTTGAGCAAATGGAATTAGAGTTTTTTGTTCAACCTGGAACTGATGATGTGTGGCATAAAGAATGGATCAAGAATAGAAAAGAGTGGTGGATTGCCCAAGGGATTGATTCTTCAAAAATCACAATTTTAAATGTTACTGGTGATGACCTTGCGCATTATTCCAAGTCTACTGTTGATTTAATGTATGAGTTCCCTCATGGGTTAGAAGAATTAGAGGGGATTGCTAACAGAACTGACTTCGATCTCGGGTCACATAGTAAAAACCAAGATGATTTAAATATTACCTCTAAAGTAATTGAAAATAACTCCTCAAATACTAAGCTTGCTATTCAAGATCTTGAAAATAAAAAATTTATAGTTCCTTATGTAATAGAACCATCTGCAGGGGTAGACCGTGGCGTGTTGGCTATTTTAAATGAGGCTTTTAATATCGAAAAACTAGAAGACGGGAAAGAAAGGCTTGTTATGTCTTTCAAGCCACATTTAGCTCCAATTAAGGCTGCTATCATCCCACTCAAAAAAAATAATGATACCTTAGTTTCTACTGCTATAAAATTAAAAAATGAGTTACAAAAACTTCGGCTAGGCAGAGTTGTATTAGAGAACACTGGTAACATCGGTAAAAACTATCGTAAACATGACGAGATAGGAACTCCTATATGTATCACCATAGACTTTGATACACTAGAAAAAAATATTGTTACTATTAGAAACAGAGATACTATGTCTCAAGAAAAGTTAGATATAAGTAAAGTATCAGACTACTTTAAAGATCTTCTGCTATCGTGATTAAGCAAAAATATATTATTCTTGATAGGGACGGTGTAATCAATAAAGATAGTTCAGAGTATATAAAAACTGCCAATGAATTCGAACCATTACCAAGAAGCCTTGAGGCTATAAAAATACTTTCAGATAATAATTTTAATATCATAATAATTTCTAATCAATCTGGAATAGATAGAGATTTAATTACACCTAATGACTTTGTACAAATAAACATTAAAATGCTTAGTCTCATTGAAAAGGCTGGTGGATCAATATTGGCAGTTCTATATTGCCCATCACTTCCAACGTCTACTAATCTAAACAGAAAGCCAAATGCTGGAATGTTTATAGATATAGCACAGAGGATGAATATAAATCTTTCCAGTTGTTATTCCATCGGCGATTCACCTAGAGATATAGAGGCATCTTCTTTAGTGAACTGCAAAGCAATTGGAGTTAGGACTGGGAATGGTAAAAAAATAGAAAGTGATAATAAGTATAATATTCCTATTTTTAAAGATTTATATGATGCTGTTAATTTTATTGTTTCCCATTAAAATTTTTATGGAGCAGGATTAGGAATATCATCATGTATAAGATTAATTTCATCTATTATTTCATCGGATAATTTTATATCGACACTTTCAATATTCTCTCTCAACTGAGGTATTGTAGTTGCACCAATTATATTGCTCGCTACAAATGGTCTTGTGTTTACAAACGCTAAAGCCAATTGAGTTAGAGAAATGTTATATTTTTCAGCTATTGAGAAATACTTACTTATAGCATTGATACATTTATCATTACTATATCTAGTAAACCAATCTCCATATAATTCAAGCCTTGAGTCTTTTGGCTTATCCTTCAAATATTTTCCCGTGAGCATACCAAAACCTAAAGGCGAATATGCTAATAAGCCAATATTTTCTCTATGCGATATTTCGGCTAAACCTATTTCATATATCCTATTCAATAAACTATAAGGATTTTGTATTGATTGAATCTTTGATATTGACTTTTTATCTGCTAATTTTAAATATTCTTGTACTCCCCATGGAGTTTCATTGGATACACCGATGTATCTAATTTTTCCATCTTGTACTGCCTGATCTAAAGCGACCAATGTTTCTTCTATTGGTATACCGCTATCTTCAGATTGGCTATAACCTAGACGGCCAAAATAATTTGATTGTCTCTCAGGCCAATGAGTTTGATATAAGTCTATATAATCTGTATTGAGTCTTTTTAAGGAATCATCAATAGCTTTTGATACATGCTTTTTGCTTAATCTAGAACCATCTCTTACATATTCCATACCTGGTCCAGCAACTTTTGTTGCTATGTAAAACGAGTCCCTTTGTTTTTGTTTTTTTATCCAGCTACCTATATATTCTTCTGTTAGTCCTTGAGTTTCTTTTTTTGGAGGTATGGCGTACATCTCTGCTGTGTCTATTAGATTTACTCCATGAGCAAGTGAAAAAGATAATTGTTCATGAGCTTCTTTTTCAGAATTCTGTTCCCCAAAAGTCATTGTTCCTAAACAGATAGTACTCACTTCTAGTCCAGTATTGCCTAATTTCCTATACTTCATATAACTCCCAAGACTCTTTGTAAATATTATGATAGTATATATTTGCTTATTTATACATATATCTGCCAACTAAAAATAGGAGTAATTAAATTAATTTTCTGATTAACATTAGAACCATGTTGTTTAATTTTAGTACATGGCTTCCTGAATCTTTACTGACGAGAGATTACCTTGCTAGAGATATCATCGCAGGTACTACAATAGCAATGATTATAATTCCCCAATCTATGGCTTATGCAACTCTAGCAGATGTTCCTCCGGTATATGGATTATATGCTGCATTGCTTCCGGTGGCGGTCGCTGCTTTTTTTGGGTCTTCTAGGTATTTAGCGACTGGGCCAGTTGCAATGGTTTGTCTATTAACATCAGTAGCTATATCTTCGTTATCATCTGGAGACACTAGTTTGTATATAACGTATGCAATTATTCTAGCTATGACGGTTGGCATATTTCAGATTGCTTTGGCCCTAGTAAAGGCAGGAAATATTTTTGATAGAATACCAGAACATGTTCTATTAGGTTTTACATCAGCTGCGGCATTAATCATTGCTACTTCTCAATTAAGTAAAGTATTTGGCCTATCAAAGGTATCTATAAATCAATTATTTAATATAGAAGATCTTTTGAGCAGAACGCCTATTAGTTTTGAGGCTTTGATATTATCAATTATTGTTTTAGTCATTATGTATATCATTAAATATAGATTTACAAGATATATGACATTTAGTAACTTAGCTGTTTTTTTTGCAGTCTTATTTTCTATAATTTTTGCATCTACTTATGCATACAAAGGACCTATAGTTGGCTTTATACCTTCAGGTATTCCAGAAATGAGAATGCCGACTTTAACAGCATTTACTGGTTCTCTTCCAATGCTTATAATACATACTGTTATCATAGCGTTTGTTGGCTTTATGGAGGCTATTGCAATTGCCAAACAGCTATACATAAAAAAACCCCCAAAAGATCAAAATGGGGTAGAGTTATTTAAAAATCCTACGCCGGTTGACTCTAATCAAGAATTATTTGGACAAGGTCTCGCCAATGTCACGTCTAGTATCAGTGGCAGCATCCCTGTTTCAGGATCATTTTCGAGGTCAGCAGTTAATGAATCAAGCGGAGCATACAGTGGACTATCATCAATTGTCACAATGACTGTTGTTGGTATTACACTATTATTTGCAACCCCGCTCTTGCATAATCTTCCGGAAGCTACACTTGGAGTAATAGTTATATTCGCAGTTATACCCCTTATTAAAGTCAAGGAAATCAATAAATTATATAGAGAGAATAAGGGTCTGGGTACTATTGCATGGGTTACTTTTTTTAGTACGCTTATATTTCCATTACTTTCATTTGAATTATTCGAAGGAGTAAAAACGCATATCTGGACAGGTATTATTTTCGGATTCATAATTCATATTATTTTCGCAAAAAAATATTCCCCAAGAACTGACTAATTATTCTTTTTTTAAAATAATATCAAAGATAAAATTTTTTCTTTTTATTCCTCTTATTTCATAATTAGTAATAGGCCTATATCTCCTATTATTATTAAAAGTAACTTTATTTTTAGTATAATCACACATTAGCTCTTTTGCTCTATAAGCATAATTTATATGATCTGTTGCAAAATGTATGAGTCCATTAGTTTTTAATTTTTTGATAAACATATTCAATGAAAACTTATTTAAAATCCTTCTTTTTTCATGTTTCTTTTTTGGCCAAGGATCTGGAAAAAAAATTAATATCTCATCTAATGAATTATCTGAAAAATAGTTTTCTATTATTTCGATAGCATTACCATCAAACACATGAATATCTTCAATATTATTTTTTTTAATAAATTTTTTTATATTCTCAACACCCAGACTATATGACTCGATACAAAAATATGAATTTTTATTTCTTTCATAAAGCTGAATGATAGATGTACCAGTGCCAAAACCAATTTCGAGAATATTCTTTTTATAAGTTTCCAATAACTTCTTTATATCTTGAAAGTCATTTGCCTGATCTTTGGTATTCTTTCTAAATGACTGTCTCGTTCTATGGCTGCTATAAAATTTTGGTTTTTTTTGATTATTCTTAGTCACAAACATTCCCTTTTTTGGGAGAAGATGCTGAGGCATATTTTTTCTTTGGGATTCTTCCAGCATGAAAAGCATCATAACCAGCTTCCACAGCTTTTTTCATAGCTTTTGCCATCAGTAATGGGTCTTTTGCACAAGCAATTGCTGTATTCATTAATACGCCGTCACAACCCAGCTCCATAACTTTTGATGCATCAGATGCTGTGCCTACTCCAGCATCTACAATAATCGGTACAGAAGCATTTTCAACTATAGTTAATATATTATATTCATTCTGTATACCGAGACCACTTCCTATTGGTGATGCTAAAGGCATGATTGCCACACATCCAATATTTTCTAACTCTTTCGCTACTATATGATCATCAGTTGTATAAACCATAATTTTAAAATCATCTTTTATAAGTTGTTCAGCTGCTTTCAAAGTTTCACTGACATTTGGGTATAAAGTTTTTTCATCACCTAAAACTTCTAGCTTGACAAGTTTCTCTCCATCTAAAATATCTTCGGCTAGATGACAAGTCCTTATAGCATCTCTAGAGTTATAGCAACCTGCTGTATTTGGAAGAATTGTATATACTTTTGGATCAATGTAGTCCAAAAGATTAGGCGAATCATTATCTTGACCAATGTTCATGCGTCTAATTGCTACAGTCACCATTTCTGTACCACTTAGGGATATTGCCTCTTTTGTTTCATCCATATCTTTATATTTCCCGGTGCCTAAGATGAGCCTTGAACTATAAGATTTATCATTAATTTTTAATTTAGACAATTTAGCCTCCTCCAACAGCATTTATAATTTCTACTTTATCATTTTCCTTCAAATTAAAGCTACTATATTCAGATTTAGGTATTATAGATTCATTAACCTCAACAGCCATATATTTCAATTCGATTTTGAAATATTGCAGTAAATCATGCACAGATGTATTATCTGGAATAGTTTGCAGATCATTGTTTAATGTTATTTTCATATTACTTAGCATAATGATTATGCGATAATTTTAATTATATTATATGACTGGTTAGATATAATCTCATCATATCGTAATTTATAAAAATTAGTAGTTAATTATATGTTAAAATTCTTTTTATATTATTCTATGAATATAATTAAATGAAGTTAACTAAAAAATTACAATCAACATCAAAAGAATTTAATCTTTATGCAAGGAACTATTTAAGTTCGACTAAAGAAAACACTATACTCTGGAAAGCCATGCAATATGGTACTATAAATGGCGGTAAAAGAATTAGACCTTTTTTGATTATAGAACTATCAAAATTACTCAAAATAAAAAAATCTCACTATATGAGATTAGCTTTAGCAGCAGAGCTCGTCCATGCATATTCTTTAATACACGATGATTTGCCAGGAATGGATAATGATGACTTGCGAAGAGGTAAGCCTACAACTCATAAGAAATTTGGTGAGGCGACTGCGATACTTGCAGGTAACAGTCTTCTAACATTATCATTTCAGTTGTTATCAGACCCTGCAATGCTTGTTAGTCCATCCATAAAATCGAATATAATTCATAGCTTATCTAAAATTTCTGGATACAAAGGTTTAGCAGGCGGGCAATCATATGATTTGTTATTTGAGAAAAAAGTTGTTAATGAAAAGCAAATAGTTATGATGCATGAGCTTAAAACTGCAAGGCTTTTTGAATTCTGTATGATTGCCCCTCTGATGTTGTCAAATAGCAAATCTATAAAAAAAATGAATGAGTTACGAACATATGGGAAAAACTTTGGTCTAATCTTTCAAGCAACTGATGATTTATTAGATTTTGTTGGCAAAAAGAAGATTTTAGGTAAAAGTACACAAAAGGATTTTAAAAAGAATAAAGGGAATATTATGAAATATATGTCAGTAAAAGCTGTGAAAGATTACTGCAATAATTTGGCAATACTTGCTACATCAAATTCTTCTTTTTTTAAAAATAAAAATAATGTTTTCAATTTATTGATTTTTCATATAATTAATAGGGTTAGATAATTGCGTTATAATATACTATTAATTTTATCAGCTGTATTATCTTCATGTGCAACTCTACAACCAAAAGAATTTCCAATAAATATTACTCTTATTACTGTTGATAGTGATTTGAAACCTATCGATGCACATTGCAGTTTATATTCTTCATCTTCAAAACTGGAAACTCTTACTCCAAAAAAAATTGTTTTCAAAAGTCACTGTTCATCAATAAATATTGTATGTAAAGCAGGAGATCTTTCTGGAGAATATGGAGTTCAAAAAGCTAGGGATACTACAGCTGAAGAAAGTTTTTTAATCAATACTGGCATCGGATATCTTTTTGATAGAGTCGTGGATACTGTTACTCCAATGGGCTCATTAATTAATTTCTTAGATAATGATGAAGAAGAATGCATAACTGATAGAGAGATAACTATTGTTTTAGAGTAAGAAAATAGGTACGGTATGGTTATGATTATTTTAGGTTTAATTGGGTTTATATTTTTTGGCGCTATTGGATATTTTGCCTATACTTTTGGACAATGTATCTGCGTTTTTAGTAGACTTGATAAATTAATAAATAAAAAAATTATAGGTGTATTATCAGTTTTTTTGTATCTTTATTATGTTTATATAAATCAAGATGAACTCATTAATGCTTTTATGAAGTCTATTAATGATCTTAATAGTTAATTATAAAAACTTATATTAATAAAATGACAAAAAGCAACTTTTTATGCTTTTGATTGTTCCTTTTTAAGGAGAATATCTTTGTGTACAATACCTCCATACGAAGAAAAACCACCTCTTTTGTAGTTTTTTGATATAACTCTATGACAAGGAATGACTATCAGGCATTTATTATATCCACATGCATTACCTACTGCTCGTGGAGAACTATTTAAATCATTTGCGATATCAGAATAATATTTAGTCTGGCCATATTTAATCGACAATAATGCTGCCCAGACTTTTTTTTGAAATATTGTTCCGTCGGGATTTATCTTCATCATAAATTTTTTTCTGCTACCTAGAAAATACTGAATTATTTCATTCTTTGCATTAAGTAGTGTTTTATTTGATGTTTTTATT
>MDTC01072595.1_pt1 | contig 14332 bp, 17 predicted proteins | sample 811181 | NCBI WGS metagenome assembly MDTC01 (sample SAMN05326644, study PRJNA326480) | marine metagenome | isolation source: seawater | place: Pacific Ocean: North | collected 2011 | reverse complement strand
TTGGAGGAGATGTTTCTAGAGAAGGTGTCCAAAGAGACTTGCTTCCACTTATAGAAGGAACGAGTGTGAGTACTAAGCATGGTCCTATTAAAACTGATCATATTTTATTTATTGCGTCTGGAGCTTTTCAATTATCAAAACCATCGGACTTATTGCCTGAGTTACAAGGACGATTGCCGATAAGAGTTGAGCTAAACGCTTTGAACGAAGAGGATTTTAAAAGAATTTTAAAAGAACCAGACAACAGTTTGATCAAACAATATAAAGAGTTATTAAAAACAGAAAACGTCAACTTGGTATTTACTGATGACGGAATAAACAAACTTGCACAAATATCAGCTGAAGTAAATTCCTCTGTTGAGAACATTGGTGCAAGAAGATTGCACACAATAATTGAAAAAGTTTTAGACGATATTAGTTTTAACGCTACTGATAGAGCGGGCGAAACTGTGACCGTTGACGAAAAATATGTAAACGATAATCTAGGTACTTTAGTAAAAGATACTGATCTTTCTAAATTTATTTTATAAACGCTTTAATTTAATAATAATTGCACCTTCACCGCCATCTTTTTTTTCAGCTGTAGAAACTGATTTAATATACGGAGAAAGATCTGGATCTGAATTAATAAACTCTTGAACTGAATATTTTATTTTTCCAAAATCTTTGGATGAATATATGTCTTTATTGTTATTAGAATGAATGCCTTTTCCAGTTATTAATAGAAGTTCTTGGTAATTATTTTCAAAACAAGACACGATTATTTCTTTAACTTTCTTATTAGCAGAAATCAACGTATAACCATGCAAATCAAATTTAAACCTATTTTTTTTTAAATTATTAACTTGTAAGCTTTGATCTTTATCAAAAATTCCTGTAGGATTTTTTACATATTCATCCCAAATTTCTTCGTCTTTTTCAGAAATCTTTTTTTTATCGATCACTTATTAACGATTTCGGATAAATACCAGTTAGGACTTGTGCTAGATAAGTTTCTTGTAAATTTCCAATAATCAGTCACTTGTTTTATTTTATTTGGATTGCCTTCGATAATTTTATCATCTTTATCTTTTTTCACTGAAATTACTTCTGATACAAATTTAACAGAGGCAAATAAATCATCTTTAATTTTTTCATATTTTTGAACACTGGAATCCTTAACTCCTATAAACGTAAATTCAGATGTGATTTTTTCTTTATTCCTTGAGTCAATAGCTTCATTAAAATTAGTTGCCATAATTGGTGTAAGTAAATTTTTTAGTTTTTTAGCATCACCATTTGCAAATGAGGTAAGAATAGTTTCATAAGCTATCTCTGCTCCTTTGAGAAACTCTTCTTTCTCATTACCCTCAAGTACATTATGATTTAGTTTTGAAGCTTTAATATTATTTTTTGGGATATTAAATTTTCTATCTTCAAAATCTGTATAAAGCTTCGTCTCATGACCAGTTTTTCTACCCAATATATTTCTTAGTCGCAGAATTATAAAACCTGCGATCATTCCTAACAAAATAATATCTATATAGCCAAAATTATTACTCATTGTTTGATAAATATACATTAATAATATAATTTTGTATCAGACAAATGAACTCATTTTTTTTACTATTTATCGGCATACCAGCGCTAGAAATTTTCTTACTAATAAAAATTGGAGGTGAAATTGGGGCATTAAGTACAGTATCTCTCATATTTTTAACAGCAATTATTGGTTTATATTTTGCTAAACAACAAGGAATTAAAACTTTACGGGATGGCATTTTAAATCTTTATCAGAATCAAGCGCCCATATACGAAATAATTTCAGGCGCTTCGATTGCTGTGGCTGCTTTCCTTCTAATTATTCCAGGTTTTTTTACTGATACATTGGGCTTCTTACTCTTAATACCTTTTTCAAGAAAGTTTTTAGTAAAAATATTTATCAAAAAAAATAAAATAAATGAAAACAAATCAAGCAAAGATATTTTAGATGGTGAAATAATTGAAGATAAAAAAGATGAACTTTAAAATAATAGGAAAATATATCAAAGATTTAAATTTTAACATACCAAATCCAAAAACATTTTTTTTATTGTCAAAAAATATATCCAATTATAAAATAAATATTGACATTAAAGGAGATCAAATAAAAGAAAAAATAATTGAAGTCAAAACAACTTTAAACCTTCAACCAACATCAGAAAGCTTTGAAAAAATAAACACAACGATTGTTTATGCAACTATAATTGAGTTGTCAGAAGAGTTAAAAAACAAAAAAGAAATAGAAGAAATAATATTAATAAAGGTTCCATCTTTAATTTATCCAGAACTTAGAAAAATATTTGTTTTTATATTTGAAAGCTCAGGTTTCAAAGATGTTAAAATAAGTGAAAATGTTGATTTTAAAAAATTATATGAATTAAGAAAAGTTCAATAAAAGTTTTTTTTTATTTCACTTTTTAAAAAGGATTTATGATTTTCCAACTCTGTATCCGAGATAGTTATAATTTTCTTATTGTAAGTTTCTTTATCATTTATCAAATTAGAGTCATTTAAATTAGGGGAGGAAGAAGAAAGATTGAATTTCGGTTCTTTTACTCCTAATAAATTAATATAAACTTCTCTCAACAATTCACAATCTAACAAAGCATTATGTTTGCTTCTTCGAGAAAGATCAATATTAAATCTTTTACACAAAGCATCTAAAGAATTTGATATGCCAGGGAATTTATTCCTTGCAATTTCTAATGAGTCAACAACTTCTGAATTTTTTATTGTTGTTTTATTAATTTTTGATAACTCTCCATTTAAAAAGCCTAAATCAAAACTTGCATTATGAATTATAATTTTTTTATTTTTAACAAAATCTAAAAATTCATCTGAAATTTGCTCAAAAGTTTCTTTGGTGCTTAAAAATTTTTTATTATACCCATGGACTTTAAAAGCCTCTTCAGGAACATCCCTTAAAGGGTTAATTAATTTATGAAAAATTTTATTTGTCGGAATAAAATCTTCTGTTTCTATACAAGCTATTTCTACAATCTTGTGGCCCTCATTAAAAGAAAGGCCAGTTGTTTCGGTATCTAAAAATATTTCACTCATAATTTTTAATTATATTATATAGTTTTTTCTTTAAAGCGGTCAAAGAATTATTATTAACAATAACGTAATCGCAATATTTAATTTTTTTTGTTTCTTTAAGCTGTTTAGTGTCTAGCAGCTTGAAAAGCTTACTTGTTCCACCTTTTGCCAAATATCTTTTCATCCTTATTTTTTTATTCGACTTAACAAATATAATTCTATCAAAATAATTAGTAAGTTTGTTCTCTATTAATAAAGGAATCTCTAAGAATAGAAACTTATGGTTTTTATTTTTTTTAATAAATTTAAACATTTCTTTTCGAACTAAAGGGTGAATGATTTTTTCTAATCTTAAAAGATTGGTTTTTTTTTGTAATATTTTTTTTAGCAGTTCTGCTTTAAAATTTATTTTAGACTTGATATTGAATCTATCTGAAATCATTTTTTTAAAGCCATATTTTCTGTATAACTTTTTAACCACTAAATCCGCACTAAAAATGGGACCTTTATTTTTTGATATGATTTTTCCAGCAGTAGTTTTTCCAGAAGCAAGCGATCCTGTTAAACCAAATTTTATTGTCATAACTTTGATTTGATTTTATTAATTAATTCATCATCTATTTCTGGATTTATTTTATTCCACAAATAAAAAGATTTTTGGCCTTGATAAATAAACATTTCTAATCCATTAAAAGTTTTAATCTTTTTTTCTTTTAAAAATTTTAATGTCTTTGTTTCTAAAGGATTATAAATAGTATCAATAAAAATTAAATCCGGTTTGACATCTTCAAAATTAAATTCAAAATCTTTACCGTTCTTTAAGCCTAAGCTTGTAGCGTTAATTATGATATCAAACTTACTAATTTCTTTCTCTAAATTTTTCCAACTCAAAATGTTTAAATATTTAAATTTATTTTTTAAAAAAAGTGACTTTTCGTGAGTTCTATTTACTATAGAAATATTCTTAACTTTTGATTTTTGAAGAGAAAAGATTACAGAAGGAGACACTCCTCCTGCACCTATTACAAGGGCTTTTTTGTTTTCCGCATTTATTATTTCTTTTAAATAAGCTGCCTGCAATCCAAACACATCAGTGTTTTCACCAACTAAAGAGTTGGATTCGTCTGAAAAAATAGTATTAACTGAATTTGTTAATTGAGCATCATTAACTAGTTTATCAATAAAAGGAATAACTTTTTGCTTATATGGCAAAGTAACATTGAGACCGCTCAATTCTTTATGTCTAATCTTTTCTAAGGTTTTATTTAAGTCCTTTTCATCTACATTTAACAGTGAATAGTTTGCATTTACATTATATTTTTCAAACCAATGATTGTGTAATAATGGCGAAAGTGAATGTGTAATTGGTGAACCTATTATTGCGTATAATTTTTTCATTTCTCGAGCGTATTAATATAGTTGATAATTTGTTTCATAGGCAAACCCATAATTGAGTCTTTGTCTCCTTTTATATATTCAAATAACCCTAAACCATCTGCTTCAACTTGATAAACCCCATAAGACAACAGTATTTCAGTTTTAATTTTAGTTAAATATTGCTTTAACTCCGTTTCAGAAAATTTTTTCATTTTTAATTCAGATTTATCTGACTGATTCCAAATCATAGCACCATTTTTTGAAATACAAACAGAGCTAATTAAATAATGTTTTAAACCATTTAACCTTTTTAATATATCGAACGCTTCTTCTCTAGACTTTGGTTTATTTATTAAATTATTATCTAAAGAAATTACGCTATCTGCTCCTAAGACCAATCTATCAGGATTTTTGTTGCTTACTTTAATAGATTTAAGTTCTGCTAAATTCTTAGAAATAACTAATGGGTCGGCTCCTTCAGACAAAAGGGCTATTTTTACCTCCTCTTCATCAACGTTCGAAACGATTACTTCAGATTCAATATTGTGTTTATCGAGTATTTGTTTTCTTACACCGCTGGCTGAAGCTAAAATAATTTTCATTTTATTTTTTTTATCTCATAAATTTTTAAAATCGAAGCTGCTGTTTCTTCAACTGATTTCCTAGTCACATCAATTATAGGCCAATTATGTTTTTTAAATAATTTTTTTGAATTTTGTAATTCTTCATTTATAAAATTTAGATCTGTATATTCTTTAATATTGTTATCATTCATTATTGCTATTCGATTTCTTCTTATGTCTGCTAGCCTATCTGGGTCTGCTACTAATCCAATAACACATATTTTATTTTCTGGGGATTTTAAAATTTCTGGGATTTTTTGATCCATAACCAATGGAATGTTTGCTGTTTTAAAGCCTCGGTTGGCCAGATAAATTGAGGTTGGAGTTTTGCTAGTTCTACTTACCCCTAAAAGCACTATGTCGGAGTTACTTATATCATTAATTTTTTTTCCATCGTCATGGGACATTGTAAACTGTATTGCTTCGATTCTTTTATAATAATCATCATCTAAAACATGTTGGGCGCTAGGTTTATGAATTGCTTTTTGATTAAGTAACTTTGAAAAACTTAATATCAAGTTACCTAGCACTCCAAAACAAGGAACATTATTCTCACCGCTTGATTGGGTAATATATTTGGCTAATTTTGTTTCAACAATAGTATATAAAATTATTACATTTTCTTTTGTCTTGCACTCATTTATAATTTTATCAATTTGTTGTTGTGTTCTTATAAAAGCAAACTCTTTTTTGATATACTCAAAGTTGGAAAATTGAGATTTTAAAGATAGGAAAATTCTATCAAGGGTTTCCCCTGTAGAGTCTGAAACAAGATATACATTGTATTTTTGGTTCATATATTTGTTAATAATTTCTTAACAAGTTATATTTTTACATTATTTCTAGTTTTTTTTAAAAAGAACTAACAATAGTTAACATTATTTAAACATTTTGTTCGATGTTAATAATGTTGTTTTACTAATGTTTATAAGATTAATAAAGTCAGTAAATTATGTATTTTTTAAAAAAGTTATTATCTAAAACATGTATAAAATATGTATAAAAAGTTATATAAGCATTTCACAGACCCTACAGGTGAAACAATACTTCTAAAAAAAATTTATTTATATGAGTAATCTTAAAAAAGTTCTAACTAATAAAATTTCTTGTAAATCTATCTGGTTTATGAGACAAGCAGGACGCTACTTACCCGAATTTAGAAAAATAAGATCTCAAAATACAAACTTCATTGAACTTTGTCTAAATAGTCAGTTAAGTTCGGAAATAACTTTACAACCTATTAAAAAATTTGACATAGACTCTGCAATTATCTTTTCAGATATCTTAATGACACCATATGCTTTAGGACAGAATGTAACGTTTATAAAAGACAAAGGTCCTGAGCTTAGTGACTTTAGTAGTGAAAAATTTTTAGATAAAACCAAAAACAATTTTAATCATACATTAAGTCCCATTTATAAAGCTATTGAGATAACAAAGAAAAATTTAGATAAAAAAAAGTCTCTTATAGGTTTTATTGGAGCTCCTTGGACTTTACTAATTTACATGTTCAACATCAAAAAAGATAAAAAACAAATAGACTTAAAAAAATTCAATAATATAAATAACAAAATAGATGTGGTTTTAGGTAAATTAATTGATTTTTTATGTACCCACATAGAAAATCAAGTCGATGCGGGAGCAGACGTAGTTCAAATTTTTGACTCTTGGGCTGGGTTAATCCCAAACAATTATATTAAGAGTTATTGTTTTACACCAAATGCAAAGTTAGTTGATTTTTGTAAAAAGAAAAAAATACCAAATATTTGTTTTCCGAAGGGTATCGGAGAAAAATATGAAGATTTTAATAAGATTGTAAAACCGGATGGAATTAACATAGATTACGACCTCGATCCGAAGTGGGCGAAAGATAAATTAAGAAATGTAGTAATACAAGGGGGCCTTAATCCAAATATTTTATTAAAATCTGATGAAGAAATGATAAATGGAGCGACGAAATATATTAAAACATTTAAGGATATTCCTTATGTTTTTAACTTAGGTCATGGTTTACTTCCAGAAACAGATCCTGATAGAGTAAGTAAATTAATTAAATTTTATAGGAGCTTTAATGGATAAAAATCATCCCAAAGTTAAATTTGGAAAAACTGGAATATTATTAATTAATCTTGGAACTCCTGATTCTACAAGCTGGTGGGATATTAGAAAATATTTGAAAGAATTTCTGTCTGACAATAGGGTTATAGAAGTAAACCCGATAGTTTGGCAAATAATTTTGAATTTATTTATATTAACTTTTAGGCCATCCAAAACTGCTCATGCATATAAAAAAATTTGGATGAAAGAAAAGAACGAGTCGCCTTTGTTATTTTTTACCAGAAATCAAGCAAGTAAACTTAATAATCAAATTGGGAATGAAAAAACAATCGTAGATTTTGCTATGAGGTATGGCAATCCAAGCATCAAATCTAGGCTACATAAACTTAAGGAGGACGGATGTGAAAATATAATTATTTTACCTCTATACCCACAATACGCTGCAGCAACAACCGCAACCGTTTGTGATGAAGTTTACAGATCTTTGATGAAGATGAGATGGCAACCAAGTCTTCAGATTATACCCCACTATGAAAGCGAACCCCAGTACATAGATGCTTTGATAGCAAGTATTGAAAAAAAAATTAAAGAGATAAATTGGAAACCTGATCTAATAATATCTTCATATCACGGAATTCCAAAGTCTTATTTTGACAAAGGGGATCCATATCATTGTTATTGCCATAAAACGACAAGATTAATGAAAGAAAAATTTAACCAAATAGAAATACAAACAACTTTTCAATCTAGATTTGGACCGCAAGAGTGGTTATCCCCTTACACCGACAAAACATTGGAGAGTTTGCCTAACAAAGGAATAAAAAATTTGTTAGTAATATGTCCTGGTTTTGCATCTGATTGCGTCGAAACTCTAGAAGAGATTAATATTCAAGGTAGGGAAAGTTTTAAAAAAAATGGAGGAGAAAACTTTGATTTAATACCATGCTTAAATGACAATCCTGACCATATTGGATTATTCAAAAAACTAGTTTCAAAATATTTATAAAATGAATTTATACTTACTATTTAAGTCCTTGCATTTAATCGCTGTTATATCTTGGATGGCAGGCCTTTTATATTTGCCAAGAATATTTGTTTATCACGCAGAGTCCGACCACACATCACAAAAAACAATTTTCAAAACTATGGAGAGAAAACTTTACAATTATATAATGATGCCCGCTATGTTGCTTTCATGGTTGTTTGGGGTGTTACTTATTCATAGTGTTGGTTTTTCTGTTTTTCTTGAACTATGGATGCAGATAAAAACTATCGCAGTTGTAGTATTAACCTATTATCATTTTACTCTAGGTAAATATCTTAATGATTTTGCAATAGACAATAACAAGAAAACTTCAAAATTTTTCAGAATATATAATGAAATACCTACAATTATACTAATAGTAGTAATATTTGTTGTTATTTTTAAACCTCTATAAAGCTATAAAGAAGGGGCTTGATATATTTTTAAAAATACATATATTTAAACTACTTACCTACAAGTCTAAAATCTCATGAATTTACAAGAATTAAAGCAAAAAAATCCCGCAGAGCTTATAAATGAAGCTGAAAAACTAGGCATTGAAAATCCAAGTACGCTTAGAAAACAAGAAATTCTTTTTGCAATATTAAAGAAATTAGCCGAAAAAAACGAGCAAATAACGGCAACCGGAGTATTAGAAGTCCTTCAAGACGGATTTGGCTTTTTAAGAGCGATAGAGTCAAATTACTTACCAGGACCAGATGATATTTACGTAAGCCCTAGCCAAATTAGAAGATTTGGATTGAGAACAGGAGACTCGGTAGAAGGAGAGATAAGAGGGCCCAAAGATGCCGAAAGATATTTTGCATTACTAAAAGTTAATAATATTAATTTTGACGAACCAGAGAAAGGTAAAAATAAAATTGCATTTGATAATTTAACACCTCTATACCCAAATGAGAGAATTAAATTGGAAGTAGAATCAACTAAGATAGAAAAAAAACCTGATAACACCGCCAGACTAATCGATCTAGTAAGTCCTATCGGAAAAGGACAAAGGTCACTTATTGTTTCTCCGCCTAGGGCAGGGAAGACAATAATTTTACAAAATATTGCTCAATCAATTACAGCAAATCATCCAGAATGTTATCTAATGGTTTTATTAATTGACGAAAGACCAGAAGAGGTAACTGATATGCAACGATCCGTTAAAGGAGAAGTTGTAGCCTCAACTTTTGATGAACCTGCATCAAGGCACGTAGCAGTCGCTGAAATGGTTATTGAGAAAGCTAAAAGACTAGTAGAGCACAAGAAGGACGTAGTAATACTATTAGACTCAATAACAAGATTAGGCAGAGCTTACAATGCTGTTATTCCAAGTTCAGGAAAGGTTTTAACTGGAGGGGTAGACGCTAATGCCCTTCAAAGGCCAAAAAGATTTTTTGGTGCTGCAAGAAATGTAGAAGAGGGAGGCTCTTTGACAATTATTTCAACAGCTTTAATAGATACTGGAAGTAGAATGGATGAAGTAATATTTGAAGAATTTAAAGGAACTGGAAACTCAGAATTAATATTGGACAGAAAAGTAGCTGATAAAAGAATTTATCCAGCATTGGATATAACTAGGTCTGGCACACGAAGAGAGGAATTGCTTTTTGAAAAAGATGATTTGTCCAAGATGAATGTGTTGCGAAGAATTATTAGCCCGATGGGTACTATGGATGGTATAGAATTCTTAATTTCAAAGTTAAAAAATACAAAAAATAACGCAGATTTCTTTGACTCGATGAATAAGTCTTCTAATTAATACTTTATTATTGGACAGTACGTGTATTAAATTCAATTTCGTGTAAGTAGAAATTTATAATTTCCTCTAAAGTTTGAACTTTTTGTTGTAATGACAAAGATTCTAATAACTTTTGTTTTTCCCCATTTGCTATTGGTGCAATCATAGCCAGAGTGTCTATTCTTTGTCGTTTGTCTAATTTATCAAATTCATTCCAGTTTAATAAAAGACCGTTCTTTTTAAAAAAAGGTCGAGCTTTTTTCATTAAAGATATCATTTCAACTTCTTCAGTTTTTGTGTCTAAATCTAAACTATATTTTTTATAATCTACTTTAAATTCTCTATATAATTTTGAATTTTCTACTTCTTCCAAAATTTCAAATCTCGTTATACCTGTTAAATTTATTAAAACCCTTCCATCCTTATTTTTCTGAAAATCACTTATTTTACCTAAACAACCAACTTTAAAAACGTCTGAATTTTGTTTTTTAGATTGTATCATGCCCATCAATTTATCTTTTTTAACGGCATCATTTACAAGATCTAGGTATCTCTGTTCAAATATGTTAAGAGGCAAATTTGTTTTTGGAAAATAGATAACCCCGCTTAGTGGAAAGATTGGTATTTTGTTGGGAAAAGATTTCATTTTATATTTATAATGGAATTTTTTAATAACTTATAGCTACATTTTTACAAAAATTCATTTTTATTTTGTCACATCGGATAAAATAATTTATTTTAATATTTCTTGCTTTTCTAAATAGCGCTATTTATAATAATTTTAAATTAGGCGGGCATAGCTCAGTGGTAGAGCGTCTCGTTGCCAACGAGAAGGTCGAGGGTTCAAGTCCCTTTGCCCGCTCCATTTTAATAATGACTGATTTATCGAAAAAGAAATGTATTCCATGTGACGGCGGAATTCCAGCCTTTGACATAAGTGAAATTCATAAATATCTCAAAAAGGTAAACGGTTGGAATGTTTCCCAAAATAATGAAAATAATTACTTTATAGAAAAAGAGTTTAAATTTAAAAATTATATTGAAAGTGAAAAATTTATCGTTGATGTAGGTAGAATTGCCGAGAATGAAGGCCATCATCCGGATATAAATTTTGGATGGGGATACGCAAAAATTAAAATTTCAACACATGCGATCAAAGGTTTAGCTGAAAGTGATTTTATTCTAGCTTCTAAAATAGATACAATATAGTCAATGATTAAAATGCCTAATTCCCGTAAAAACCATTTTTATTTTTGCATCATTAGCAGCTTTAATAACTTCTTTATCTCTTAGAGAGCCTCCGGGTTGAACAATAATTTTAACTCCAGATTTTATTAAAGTTTTAATACCATCAGCAAATGGAAAAAAAGCATCAGAAGCCGCAACCGAGTTAGAAAGTTTTTTGGGGTTAAATTTTTTGGCTTTTTGAACTGCAATTTTACAACTATCTAACCTATTTTGTTGTCCTGCACCAATACCTATTGTGGATTTGTCATTAACAATTACTATTGCATTTGATTTTACAAATTTACAAATTTTGTAAGCAAATTCTATTTCTTTTAATTCATTTTTTGTTGGCTTTATTCTAGTAACAAACTTTAATTTTTTCTTATTTAGTAACTCATTATTTTTATCTTGCAGTAAAAATGAGTTTTCAAACATTCTTACACTTAAATTATTTTTTTCTTTAAATTTTGAAATATCTATTATTCGCATGTTTTTCTTTTTTTTTAATAGTCGCAATGCTTTTTTATCAAAACTTTTTGCCAGGATTATTTCAAAAAAAGTTTTAGAAATTTCAAGCGCTATCTTAAGGTTAACTTTGAAATTACAAATTACCACTCCACCAAACGCACTTATTGGATCACTGGCCTGAGAATTTTTAAAAGATAAAAATGAGGATTTATTAGAGGAAACACCACATGGATTTGCGTGTTTAACTATTACTGTTGTAGGGATCTTCTTTTCTGAGGAGATAATTTCAAGGCCAGCAAAAATATCATTATAATTATTATAACTTAAATCTTTTCCATGTAGTTTGTTTAGGCCCAAATTATTTTTATTTAGATCACTTATATAAATTGAGCTTTGTTGATGTGGATTCTCCCCATATCTTAGTTCATTAATTTTTTTTCCAAAAAAAGTTTTGTATTCAGGAAATTTAATATCAAGTTTTTGGTTAAACCATTCTGCAATTAAAGAATCATAATATGCTACTAGATTAAATGCCTTAGTCGCCATCTTTTCACGAAATTTAATTCTAGTTTTTCCTTTATTTTTTTTTAATTCATTAATTAGGTGAGAATAATCTTCAGTACTAGTTATAACCACAACATCTTTGTAATTTTTAGCTGCAGCTCTAACCATAGCAGGACCTCCTATATCAATATTTTCAATTATTTTTTCTCTAACATTTGATTGCTCTAATATATTTTGGAAAGGATAAAAATTGGTTATAACCAAGTCTATGGGTTCATAACGTTTTTTTTTAATTTGCAGCAAATGATGTTTTTTTGATCTATTAAAAAGTATCCCAGAATGAATTTTTGGGTGTAAAGTTTTTACTCTTCCATCCAAAATCTCATCAAATCCAGTAAATTGAGAAATTTCTCGACATTTATATCCTGATTTTTTAATATAATTAAAAGTTCCACCCGAGCAAATAATATTTATCTTGAGTTTTTTTAGAATTTTAACAACTGTAATTAATTCTGCTTTATTAGAAACTGAAATTAGAGCATTTTTAACTTTTTTTATCATCTTAAATATTTTTTTTAATTTCCCAGTGAATAGTTTTATCCTTATTAACTAAATTACCAGAAATTGATATACAAGTATTATCTAATTTTTTATTAGCACCTAAAAATATACTTTTTTCTAATGAGATATTTTGATCTTTAACAGTTAAAATCAATGATTTATTTTTAGATAATTGAATTAAAACACTATTACCACTAATAGTTTTAACTGCTGTTAACCCGGGATATAAGTGAAATCTAAGATTGAAATTAATTGGCTTCCCATCTTTTTTCTTAGTAATCTCGTCACAACCTAATAAATTTTTAGTAATTTTATTTAAAGAAATTCTTCTTTTATAAATACAACCAAAGTTTTTTTCATAACCATTATGAGAAGCGATAGCTTCAATATTTTCTTTACTTTCTGAAAAACTAAAATTTGAGATTTTAAATGAGTTTTTAATAGAATTTCCAAATATTCTATTTATAAGTTTATTTCTTTCAAATTTCGTTACTGATGTATCATTAATAGTTAAAGTAGACTGAGCCGAGGTCAGCCTGCTTAAAAATTCTGCTTTGGGTGAAATATTACATCCGAACCCACAATTAGTAATAATTTTGGTTTCATCTAAGTAATATTCGAAAGATAAAGGGCCCGATTGGTAACTTTTGGAAAAATTTTTCTTTGGAGAACCTCCTACGTCAAAAAATACGTAATCATTTTTAAATTTTAATATCTGAATACCTCCAATTTTGTTTTTTTTATCTTTTTTTTTATAACTTAAATCATTTATTATTTTGTTAAATATTTCTAAATCTTCCTCGGTTCCACCATTAAAAAGAGGAACAAAATTATTTGGAGTTATAATATTTTTTATACAAACTAAATTTTTATTTATTATTTCCTCTAGAAATTCAGGAATATATTTTTGAGCATCTTTAATACATTCTTTTGAAATTATAAGATATTTTGAGAAAAAAATAAGATCGTTTGGATTTTTTGTTAGCGGAAAACCATCCTGATCAAAAAATTCATTTACTAATTTTTCTAATTCTTTAATAGCAATATTGTAATTTTCTTCGTATTCTTTAAAAACCAGACCAGATAATAACAATGCAGTAATTATTTCTACTCTATTAGAATAGTTTTTCTCAAATTTAATATTTTTTTTAAGATGATTTGTCTGTTTGACTATATTTGTTAAAAACTTTCTTTTAAATTCGAACAAACCATTATTGAGAATAATATCTGCATTTAAAATCCAGCTAATAATTCTTCTACTCAATACAGAGTTTTCCCAAATATTCTTTTTATATTTTGAGTGCTTTAGTATCCAAATATTAATTATTTTTTGTAAAGATTTTCCATCGTTTTTTCTATCTATTAAGTTGAGCCAAAAAAAACTGTGTAATTCTTTTAATTCTTTTATATTTTTTTGTTTCAACCAAAATAAATTAGGGTCTACTTCACTTATTTTAAATGAATATTTTTTATAACTAGTAATTGTAGATAGCAAAAAAGGGTTTGGATAAAAATAAAATTGCTGAGGACTTTTTGAAATTAATAATTTGTTATAATAGTTTGATGAAAAGTATATTTTTTTAAAAAATTTTATTAAGCTAATTTGTATTGCTAAAAAGTAAAAATAGATACTTTTTAAATTAAACATCTATTAATTTGTTCTAAGAATTCCTATATTCTTTTTTA
>MDTC01209352.1_pt1 | contig 14343 bp, 16 predicted proteins | sample 811181 | NCBI WGS metagenome assembly MDTC01 (sample SAMN05326644, study PRJNA326480) | marine metagenome | isolation source: seawater | place: Pacific Ocean: North | collected 2011 | reverse complement strand
GCTACCATAATATCTTTGGTCCCGAGGGAACATGGGATGGAGGTAGAGAGAAGGCTCCAGCAGCTATCTGCCGTAAGGTAGCAAGACTTCCTGTTCAGGGAGGCACTATTGAAGTCTGGGGTGATGGTGAGCAGACACGTTCATTCCTTTATATTGATGAGTGTATTGAGGCAACCCGCCGACTGATGGACTCTGATTTCATTGGTCCAGTCAATATCGGTTCAGAAGAGATGGTCACCATCAATGAACTGGTAAATACTGCTGCTAGGGTGTCTGGTAAGGAGGTCAATAAGATGCACAAACTGGATGCTCCTTTGGGTGTCCGTGGTCGTAACTCCAATAATGATCTTATTCGTGAGAAACTTGGATGGGACTATTCTCAGTCTCTTGAAGAAGGTATCCGAAAGACATATAAATGGATACAGGCACAAATTAAACTGGAGAATAATAAATGAAATCACTTCGTACTCCAAACAAAACTGAAGTAACAACCGTATTGGGTGATGCTGAAAAGTTTGATCCCGTTAGAAACGCTGTAGATTCTGAAGCATACGATGAGTATCGTAGACTTTGGGATGAGACTTCTAAACTTCAAACAGTCACTGACTTTCCTTTGCAGTTAGATTTTGAATTAAATTACTCTTGTAATTTTTCATGTCCTATGTGTACATGGAATGCTGAAACTACCTCAAGATTTGGTAAGGATAAGTGGTTTCCTTTTGAGGTTTGGAAGGAACTTATTGATGAAGCGATCCCCAAAGGTCTCAAATCAATTAGACTTAATCAGATTAATGAACCTTTGATTCGTCAGGACATTGTAAAATTTGTAGAGTATGCTAGAAGCAAGGGTATTCTTGATATCTATTTTTCTACTAATGGATCTTTGCTTACTGAAAAGATTTCTAGAGGTTTGATTGAAGCGGGTCTTTTGAGGTTACAAGTTTCTCTTGATGCAGCTACTGAAGATACCTATAATAAGATTAGAATCGGTGGAGATTTCCATAAAATTCTGAATAATATTGATAATTTCCTTCGTATTAGAGAGGAGATGGGTTCTCAACTTCCTACTCTGCGGGTTAATTTTGTTAAGACTCCAGAGAATCTTCATGAACTAGATGACTTTATTGCCATGTGGGAGGATAAAGCAGACTTCATTGGTATTCAGGATTTACTTGGTATTGTTGATAAGTTTGATAAGTCCAAGGAAGAGGGATATGATGCATCAATTGAAGATTTTAAGTGTGCTCAACCTTATCAGCACATGACTGTAAGATCTAATGGACATATTCTTCCTTGTTGTTCTTTCTTTGGACCAGACACTCCTATTGCTAAACTCAAGCATAATATTGAGGGTGTAGAAATGACTGGTGAAGATGGTATTCTTGTCTCCGATGAGACAAAAGAAACTATTGCAAACCTCATGGTAAGGAACATTGAGGAAGCTTGGAATAGTGATGAGATGAAATTTTTCAGAGAAATTCATAAAAATGGAGAATACTGGAAGCATCCTGTTTGTAAGAAGTGTGTTCAGTCAACATCACATGTAGACGAAACTCAGTAGGTTTTATTATGTTTTTATTTTCATGTAAGTATGTACCCAATTCTCCAGTCAGAGAAACGGTTGATGCTATTATAAAACATCATCCAAATGAGAAGATTGTTATAGTTGATTCTGATTCAGATGATAAAAGTTATTATGACTTTTTTTCTAGTTATGATAATGTTGAGATATTAGATGATTGTAATAAGGACCGAGTTCCAGGTGCCTTTTATCAGGTGTATAAAAAATATCCTGATGAACCCTATTATATTAATATCCAAGATTGTGTCATAATGAAAGAATCAATTCAATCATGGATTGATAGTGATGCAGAGTTTGTTTCTTTCATGTACTTTATAGAACCATTTGATGATTGGAACAACAAATGTCTTGGTAATGAGTTTAGGGAGTTTTTTCCTCAAGTTGATTATGAAATTCCACAAAGAGGGGAAGATTATGAGGGATGCTATGGTCCATTGTTTATTATCAAAAACTCTTTAGTTAAAAAATTTGAACAAAAAGGATTTATTAAATCTTTGAAATCAAGAAGTAAAACTATGGATCAAGTATTTGAGAGATTATGGGGAATAGTAGCCGCTCAAGAAGGTTGGAGTCCTTCAGAATTTAACATTGAAGGAAACTTTAGTGAAAAACATGTAAGTGTTAGAAACGGATCAAACAAATTTTTTGAGAAAAGATATTTGGGAAGAAATTAATTTGACATCTAGGTGTCGATACACTATAATTTAACTATCACAGACTACAAAATTACACATGAATATATTATTTCCGATTGCAGGTCTTGGAACTAGGTTTAAGAAAAATGGATATGTAGATCCAAAACCATTTGTAAAGTTTAAGGGCAAACCACTTATTGAATGGGCGTTATCTTCTCTAAAACTTGATGGAACATACTATGTAATCGTCAATGGTCTTGAGGATAAGTACCTTCGAGTTCTTAATGAGATTAGCGATAAGTACTTTCTAGATTTGAAGGTTGTAGATATTGGAAGATCTACAAGAGGACAAGCAGAAACATGTTTGTGTGCCATTGAAATGGCAAATATTGATACCACAGTTCCTCTGATTATCACAAACTGTGATCAATATACTCCTTGGAATCCTAAGAGATTTTTGAGTTTCATTAGAAATAATAATCCTGATGGTGTGGTGAGCACATACACTCGCCCTACTATGGAGATTGGCAGTGAAAGTCCATACAGTCATGTCAAACTGGATGACAATGGATTTGCTGTAGAATTAGCAGAGAAAGTTGCTATTTCACAGTTGTCTCTTAATGGTATTTTTTATTGGAAAACTGGTCAGTTGTTTTGGGAAAGTGCCACTAAGATGATGAGTGATGATACTCCATCTGGATGGGGATCTGGTGCATTCTCGCATGTAAAAGAGAAGTATGTTGCACCAACATATAACTATCTGATTGCAGAGGGAAGGAAAATTATTAATTATCATATGGAAGATGATGAGTACATTTCATTGGGTAGTCCTCAAGACATTATTCTTCATGTAAAACGAGAAAATGTAAAGCAAGCAGTTGAAGATCTCCGTAATGGTAAACCAATTGTCATGGTCGATGATTATGATCGTGAGTTTGAAGGAGACATTGTTCTCTCTGCAGAAAAAGCAACAGAGGAAAATCTTTTGTTTGCCATGAGACATGCTCGTGGTTTGATGTGTCTTCCTTGTAATCAAGATAAGCTTGATCAGTTTGAAATTCCAATGATGCATTCAAATGGATGTGATGAATTTGGAACTCCATTTGCCACTAGTGTTGATGCCGTATTTGGTGCGACAACTGGTATGTCTGTCTCTGATAGACTTGCAACTATCAAGACGTTTGTATCCGACAAGTCTGAACCTAAGGAACTTGCCCAACCCGGTCACCTTTTCCCTCTCAGAGCACGTCCTGGTCTCTTAACTGAGCGACGTGGGCATACTGAGGGTTGTGTAGAAATTCTCAAACTTGCCGGACTTAAGCAAGTTGGTGTGATCATTGAGATTATGGATGAATATGGAAAGATGATCAAAGGTGAAGCATTGAAACAGTTTGCTGAAATCTATGGTTTGACTTTCGTATCAATTGAAGAACTTCATGATGAAGTTTACAATAGTGATTCTTCTGGAAGTGTTCCTTTATCTGCAGTTGATGAAAAAACTCTTGAAAGTATGGTTAAACTTTGATGGAATTTACAACCAGAGCATATAATAGTTTTACTTTAAATCCTCAAACTAAATCCAGTGTTATTAAAACAAGTGAAGAAGATCGATTGAAAGGAGAAACAAACTACTATTTGAATCTTCCTGATGACATCAAAGTATTTTTTCCAAGACTTATACAGTGTAGTGTTGAGTCTCCATACTCTTTAGAACTAGAGTATTACGCATATAATAATCTGGGTAATGTAATGGTATCATCTGATTATGATGATACCTTCTGGGAAAATGCATTTGATTTTCTTCTTGGATATATCAATTGCTATAAAAATTCTAAATCAATTGATGCTAATCGTGAAGATTCTCTTTTGATGTTTGTAGATAAGACAGAGAACGAGTATGAAAAACTCATGTGTGATTTTGAATTTTTTAGTGAGTTGAAAAAATATGATGAGTTTGTTCTAAATGGTAGAAAACTTAAATCATTTAATTCGATCTGGGGAAAGATCAAAGAGTTTATAGAAACTAAATTGATTGAAGATAAATTCTACTTCATTCATGGTGATCTTTGTTTCAGTAATATATTGTACGGAGTTAATTCTATTACTGATGATCTCATCCTTAAAATGATTGACCCTAGAGGTATGTTTGGTAAAACAGAATACTTTGGTGATCCATACTATGATCTTGCTAAAATTTCTCACTCATGTAATGGTGGGTATGAGTACTTTATCTACGATAAGTTCTCTGTAGATGTTGATAATAATCAATTCAATCTTTCATTTGAGAATGAATCAAACAAGCAAAACATTAATAAAAAATTTGTTGATCTAGTCAATAGGTATGATTTTGATTATCAAAAAATTAGATTGATTGAAGGGTGTATTTTTATTGGTATGTGTGCTAGACATTATGATAGTCTAGAAAGACAAAAGGCTATGTTCATTACTGGACTTGATATTCTTAATCAAATTTATGAAACATTATAAATTTTGTTTTGATCTTGATGGAACTCTTTGTTACACAAGAAAACCTGATGAAGATTACCGAAATGTGAAACCTATTCCTGGTGCAATTGAAACTCTACAGAGATTGAAAGCAGATGGTCATTATATTATTATCATGACTGCTAGGAACATGGTTACACATAATAATAATCTAGGAAAAATTATTGCCAACCAATCACCCATTGTGATAGAATGGCTAGATAAACATGGTATTCCTTATGATGAAATTCACTTTGGAAAACCTGTTGCAGATTTTTATGTTGACGATAAAGCAGTCAAATTAGAAGACTGGGAAACTTTTAACAAAACCTTGAAACAATTATGAAAGATTTTTTCTTTGATACAGCTAACTTAGATTTTATTAAATCTACCATGGACAAGTATGGATCTGATATTGATCCAAAATGGGTTCGTGGAGTTACTACCAATCCAAATGCTTTTAGCAAAATTGATAAGTTCCACCTTGATGAGTGGTTGAACCATGCAGTATTGATGGGGAGACTTATTTCTGATATTCGTGGTGACAATGAGGGTGAAGTTCATATTCAAGCACCCTATTCTCATCTTGAACCAGAAGTAATTCTTGAGTATGCCAAGATGATTACGGATGCAACTCAAGGAACTTGTAAGGTTGGTATGAAGATCCCTCCCTACCAGAAAGCATTAGAGTATGTTGATCAGTTCAATGAGTATGTGATTACCAACGTAACTGGTCTTGCTGACTCTGCAACTGCATTGAAGTGCTGCACCTATGATGTTGGATACATTAGCATTATTCCTGGTCGTATGGAGGAAGTTGGTATTGATGCACAGTCTGCTATTGCCTTTGTAAATCAGTGCAACTTTGGAAATACTGAAATTATTACTGGTAGTCAGCGAACCACTGAACAGATTATTTACTCGTTCTATCTTGATACTGTCCCCACAATTGGTGAGAAATGTTGGGCTGATATCTTCCAGGGTGACAACTTCCAACGCATTCTAAATATGGAGTACGGTTACGAACCAGTTGGTCCGTTCAGTCCAACGATTTCGCAGGATAATATCAATTTGTCTCTTGCATTTTTTGAACAAATGGATGGATTAGGTGACACTGCTAGAAAGGATTTGGAGGCAAAACTTTGAAAATTTTTGATGTTTTTTTATTTTGTTATGAACTTGATTTACTAGAGATCCGACTCAATTTGTTGGATCCTTATGTGGATTATTTTGTTTTTTGTGAATCAGAGTGGACTCATTCTGGAGAGCACAAAGGATTATTTTACAAAGATAATAAAAAACGATTCGAAAAGTTTCAAGATAAAATTATCTATACAGAAATTCCTAATCCAACGGAAGAGCAATTAGCAGAGGTTGGTAAAAGGTATAATGTTGAAAAGTATCCTACATTTCAAGCAGATGCTTATCAAAAAGATAGTATCAAGAATGTCTTAGAAAAATATTGTAGTGATGATGACATCATTATTTGGAGTGACTTGGATGAGATCCCAAATCCAGAGGTATTGAGTGACCTTGAATCTTTTTATTCTGGAGAAAATGTTTATAACTTCTCTCAAGACAATTATCAGGCAGCACTGAACTGGATTGAAACTAGTAGAACTGTTCATTCACAAACTCTTGACTTTCAATATGGTCCTGAAGGTCCTGGTTGGATAGGTACAAAGATGTTTAACTTCTCTACATTGAAAAAATATACAATGACTGATATGAGAAGACCTTTACCCAATGAAAATAACATGAGGATTCATCCAGGTGGATGGCATTGGAGTACTGTTGGTAGTCCTGATGAGGGCACAATGGAAGACAGAATCTTGATGAAAATCAAAACAACTTCTCATGTTGAGATGAACACTCCAGCAATTAAGGATAATATTGTTCAAAATATATCCAATAATAAATCTCCATTGGGAAGTAGTCAGGCTTCATACAAGACATTGGAATTTACTGAAGATTATTTTCCAGAATATCTTATCAATAACAAAGAAAAATACTCCTATTTGATCAAATAAAATCATGGCACATACTGAACAATGGATCTTTTGTGAAAAAGTAAAGAAAAAATTTCCTGATAGTTTCAATAAAATTAAAGTCTTAGATATTGGGTCATTTGATGTAAATGGAAACGAAGAGTTTCTTTTTAATAATTGTGAATTTCATGGACTAGATCTTTGTCCAGGAGATGGAGTTGATATTGTTTGTCCAGCTCAGGAATATGATGCTCCAGATGGATCTTATGATACTATTATCTCTTGTGAGTGTTGGGAGCATAATCCTTTCTACAAAGAGAGTATTCAGAATGCTATTCGTATGGTGAAACCTGGTGGTCTTTTTCTCTTCACTTGTGCTACTACAGGGAGACCTGTTCATGGTACAAAATCACAAGAGGAAGAATGTAAGAAACAGTATGATAGTTGGAAGACTATGCCTAATGTCAGAAAAGAAAATTGGGATAATGAATACTATAAGAATCTTACAGAGTTTGATATTAGAGAATGTGTGGATGTCGATGAGACATTTTTAGAATATGCTTTTGAGGTTGAGGAGGATCATTGTGATCTTTATTTTTGGGGGATTAAAAAATGATCGTTGGTGAACTGTATAACGGACAAGGATTTGGCAATCAACTATTTACTTACGTATCAACCAGAGCCATAGCACATAGACTGGGATTTGATTATGGTATCAAGAGTCCTGAAAAATTTAAAGGTTATGGGTTGATGGATATTGATATGGGTAGGGAGGTTATTGGAGGATCTGGACCTGAGGGTGGTCCTCCTGATTCTTTGCCTGAAGGGATTACTAACTATTATCATGAATATGCTCATGGTAGGCACAATGGTATTGGTGATCCGCGTAATGGTTATCATTTAACTGATACTAATTTATTTGAATTAGAAGATAACACTAAGATTGAAGGTGTTCTTCAATCTGAAGAATATTTTTATGATAGAATTGATTTGGTAAAAGACTGGTTGAAAGTTAAACCAGAAGCAGAGCACGATGATACAAATGGAAAGAATATTTGTGTCTTAAACTTCAGAGGCGGACCTATCAAAGGTGGTTTATGGTATATGCCAAGAGAGTATTGGCTTAATGCTATTGATAATATGCTAAGTTATAATCCAAATATGGAATTTGGAATTGTTACTGACGATGTTGTTTCTGCTAATGAGATGCTTCCAGAGTATCCTGCTTATCATGAAAGCATTGCTTGGGATTATGTTGCCATCAAAAATGCTAGAAACGTGATTTGTTCTGCAAGTACTTTTGCATGTTTTCCACTATGGACAAGTAATAATTTGGAGTATTGTATAGCACCAAAGTACTGGTTTGAGCATAACAATTCAAACGGTTGGTGGTCACTTGGGTGCAGCATATATAGCTACGTCAGTCATTATCAAGATAGAGAAGGCAATCTTTTTACACCCGATCAATGTAGAAAGGAGTGGGAAGAAAATAAAAAGTTGTTGAATTTCTATAAGAATGATAGAAAGGATTTTACTGAGATTAAAAAACTTTCTCCTAGTGAACATCTTAGACTACAAAAAAATTATTAACTGTTATTGCAATGACTTATTTTCATCAAAAAAGTAAATATGATAATTTTCCTGAAACTGAGGTAGAATTTTTTGAACTAATCAAAAAGTACTGTAAAGTTATATTTGATGTTGGGTGTAGGGATGACATTGATTACCTCAAAAATTCATTTGATGAATCTAGAGAATTTCATTTGTTTGATCCTGATGTAAATTTTATTACAAATATTGAAAATCAGATATCTAATCTTCCAGACACTGATGATATTGAGAATGTAGTTTATTTGAATGCTTATGGTCTTGGTAAAGAGTCTGGAGTGTTGAAGTATTATGAGAACACTCAGTCTTTTGTCTTTAGAAAAAATTCTGGTCATGCTTTATCTCAAGACAATGGAACAGAATATGAAATCAAAACCTTGGATGAATATTGTGTTGAGAATTCTATAAACGAAATCGATTTTCTCAAGGTTGATATTGAGGGTATGGAGTATGAGTTTTTTCAAGGAGGAGAAAATACTTTAAAGAACAATACTAAAATTATTCAATTTGAATTTGCATCAACGATGATTGATCAAGGTGTTGATCCTGATGAATTAGTTGGTTGGTTTGATAGTGATACTTTCAATCTTTATTTGCAAAGAGTAGATCCTAGACATCCTTATTATTCTGAAAATAAAAAAATGATTACTGAATTGGATGAAACAGTTTACGAAACGATTAAATCTGAAATGATTCTTGGGAGTGGATGTAATTTAATTGCAATCAGAAAAGATTTTATTTCTGATGAATTTGCTAATGATTGTTTTTGATTATGAAAGTATCAGTAGTTTGTCCAGCCTATGAGTATTATGGGCGAGGGGTAGAATTTCTGGATGATATGTTCAGAACTATCGCTGCTCAGACATTCAAGGATATTGAAGTAGTCATTTCTGATCATAGTAAGACGGATGTGATTGAAGATTACTGTAATAAGAATGAGTATGATCTGAATATCAAATACGTTCGTAATGAAATTGGTAGAGGCAATCCCTCCATTAACACCAACAATGCGATCGATAATGCCAGTGGTGACATTATTAAAATAATTCAGCAAGATGATTTCTTCTATGACACTGAAGCAGTGGAGAAGATGCATGATGCCATGATTAACTCTGATGCTAAATGGCTTGCATGTGGTGCCATTCATACCCGTGATGATGGAAACACATTTTTTAATCCAATGTATCCAAGATGGGATGATGCTATGATTTTTTATGAAGGTCATAACTTCATTGGTGGTGTGTCTGTGGCAGCAATAAAGAAAGAAGTTACAGTAAGATATGATCCTAAACTTAAGATGCTAATGGACGTAGACTTTTACTACAATAATATGTTAAACTATGGTATGCCAATCTTTTATCGTGATACTCTGATTGGAAATAGAGTTAGAGATTCTGATACTTTGCAGGCAACAATCAGTGAAGATGAAACTGAAAAAGAATTTCAGTATTGTTTTAAAAAATATGGTATTAGCAGATGACTAGCAAAAAATTAGTTATATCCAATTACAGAGCAACACTTGATTGGATAACAAAAACTCATGATTATGGAATCACTCCAGAGAATACCATAATCTATTCAAAAGAATCTGATGATGAAAGAGATTGGAGTCATCTTGGAACAGAAATTAAAATCCCAAACATGGGTGCGAATCAATATGACATATTGAAGTACATCATTGATAATTATGATAACCTTCCTGATGTAACTATATTTTTTAAAGGAAACTTATTTAATCCTTACGAAGGAAATTATGAACGAAGTAAAGATAAACCTCTAGAATATTATACTAATGAAGAGAGGTTTATTCAAACCTTAGAATCAAAAACTTATTTTAGTTCATGGGCAGATATTAATAGATATAAAGCTTGTCCGCTGTGTCCAAAGGAACTACTTGACAATGGTTTGTTAGAACAACCTATGAATCATTGTGATTATTCTAATAGTTCTTTATATGAACATAGGTATTTTAGTAATCCACATCAAGTTCTAGACTGGTGTTTTGTCAATCCACCTAAGGGAAGCACTATTACTTTCCTTCCCTCTAGTAATATGGCATTACCAAGAGAAAATATTTTGAGATACTCTAAAAAATTATATGAAAAATTAATATCTATTATCAGTTATATACCTGCAGATACATACCTTGATAACATACCTGCAGAGTGTCACTTATTAGAAAGAGTTTTCTATACAATTTGGAGCAATGAACTGGAGGAGAGGAGTGAAGTATAAGTATTATTTTTCTATTCTTTCAATGTTTCGAAATGAAAGTTGGAATCTTAAAGAATGGATAGAACACTATAAGTATCATGGTGCAGATCACATCTATCTAATTGATGATTTTAGTGATGATGATTATCTTTCCATCGTTCAACCATACATTGACGAGGGATATGTAACTTTGATTATGAACGAAGTTTCTGAAAGATATACTGGAAGACAGATTGATATTACAAACAAGTATGGACTTCCTCTCACTAAAGAGTCTAAGTGGATTGCTCATATTGATCTAGATGAATATCTTTATAGTCCAGATTATGTTGACTTAAAGGAATTGCTAGTTCAATATGAGGACTATGGAACCATCCTCACTAATTGGGTATGGTTTAACTCTAGTGATTTTATAGAACATCCAAAGGATGGTATTGTTAAAAACTTTACTAAAAGAGCTGAGTACAACGTTAGGGTATTCTTCACTAGAAATGATTGTATGAATCCTAGAGGAAAATTTGAACCACAGTGGGAGACATTTAATGCTGCAAAGGGAATAGCAAATTCTGATTTCAATATCAAACACTTTAATGTTCATGACATTTTCACTGATGGTCCTACAATAAATCTGGGATATAAGACAGATGAAGAGAATCCAAAACTTCTTCTAAACCATTATAAGATACAATCAAGAGAGTATTGGGAGAAGGTAAAGATGAAAGATATACATGATGCAAATCATTATTACTTCACTGGAGATTCTCATGGTTGGCATGAATTTTACTCATCTGATGTGGGTGATATTCTAGATGAAAGACTTAAAGAACAGAACATGGGGATGGAATCATGACAATTGGAATGAATAATCTTGGTAAGAAAGGCAGACTTGGAAATCAAATGTTTCAGTACGCTGCTTTAGTTGGTATTGCAAAGCAGTGTGGGTTTGATTTTAGGATACCTGATTGCTCGAAAGCAGAGAGGTTTGAGTACTATGGTGGTCAATCTATCGTTTGTGAGAATCATCATCTACAACATTGTTTTGAGATGTTGCATTGTGGTGATAGGTATGGTTTAATTGAAGGTGATGAGGTAGAGCTTCATGACTCTCATGAGTTTTGTGAGGAGTTATTTAAAGAGTGTCCAAATCATATTACTCTTAATGGATACTTTCAAACTGAAAAGTATTTTAAGAATGCTGAAAAATTACTGAGGTTAGATTTTAGATTCAAAAAACATATCAATGATCTGGTAGATTCTCATTTTGAAGATCACCTTAAAGATAATCCTGTATCTTTGGTTGTAAGAAACTTCAATCCTGGTTTTGATTATCCTGGTTGTGAAAAAAATCATTACAACTTACCCTTTTCTTATTATGAAAAAGCAATTGAACTTTTTGGAAAGGATAGAAAATATATCATCTGTTCAAATGATATAGACTTATGTAAACAACAGAAAGTATTTGAGGGGGATAATTTTATCTTCAATGAGATTGTTCCAGAGAACCTATATAAAGGGTATTTTGACCTGTGTCTGATTTCAAAATGTTCGGATTTTATTATTACCAATAGCACTTTTAGTTGGTGGGGAGCTTGGTTAGGTAACAATAAAAATAAAAGAGTTATCGCACCAGTTCCTTGGTACGGTCCAAACCTTTCACATATTAATACTGACGACTTATATCCTAATGGATGGGAGAAACTAAATGCAATTGATTGATATTATGAAAGATAAGAATCTGTTTGGTAGTTGGAAGACAGATTCGAATGGAAAAATGATTGAGTCTGTTTTTACAGATAAAGCAGATCCTCATACTTACATACAAAATTTTTATGATAAAGAATTTTCAAAGTATCAAGATGAAAAAATTGATTTTCTAGAAATCGGAGTGATGTCTGGAGGATCTCTCCTTCTATGGTCTGAATATTTTAGTAACCCTAATAGTATTGTTGGTGTTGATTGTACAGATGAGTACCTGCACCCAACATGTAGAGACATTGATGGAGTCACATATCATTTCAATGATGCGTATGAGAAAGACTTTGTAAAAAAACTGGAGAAATTTGATATCGTCATTGATGATGGACAACATACTCTTGAAAGTCAAGTTCAATGTCTTGAGATGTATCTACCTAAATTGAAGAAGGGTGGAGTATTGGTTATAGAAGACATTCAAAATATCAATCACTTTGATACTTTTATTGATGTCTCTAAAAAAATCTCTGAACTTGATACTGAAGATGTATCCTATGAAGTAGAGTGCCTTGATTTTAGAACACAAGGTACCTGGTGTCCTCCAGATGATATGATGTTTGTTGTGAGAAAGTCTTGATGTCTACAGTTATTAACATAGCTTCTCCTGGATTAGCAAATAGAATAAAAAATTATGTTTCTTTGATGCGGAAATATGATACTATAAAAACAAATAGTTATAGTGATGATTATTTGTTTGGAGGTATTGATATTTCCACGGACGATGATATGGAAAAGTATCCAGTCATCGATGCTCAAAACTACATTGATAATGAAAGGTGGAGACTTACTGTTTATGATGAAGATATTGAATACTTAGAAGATGATAAAGTTATAGATTGTTTGTATGATAGAATTCCAAACTATTTCATAGAAACTTATCTTCCATACTTTGAGAATTTAAAAATAAATCCAGAAATTGTGGAATATGTTGATGAGTTTGTTGATGGGTGGGGAGATGATGTGGTTGGTGTTCATATCAGATCCTGGTACTGTGCTCGTAACGCATGGCATAGTAATGAGTTGTTTGAAAAAGAAATAGATAAGTTAGATAAGGATAAAAAAATATTCTTCTGTTGTGATAATGGAGACATTCAAAAATATTTTGTAGAGAAATATTCTGATAGAATTATCACTTATGATAGGACACTATATAATACTGGAAATACGTCAGAATCGGGATTGAATACTGATATTCAATCAACCACCGATGCATTTATAGAGATGCTTATACTGTCTAAGTGTTCTAAATGGATAGGAACTTACGCTAGTTCATTCGATGAAGTTGCATGGTGGTTAGGTGGATGTAAATCAAAAGTAATTATTCCTAGACCGAATAATGTTCCAGAAGAATTTGAGCGTGAATTTTTTAAACTATAAACATCAACTAGGCACATGACTACAGTACCATATAAAGGACAACCAATCTTCAATGAAGATGGGACATTTAAAAAAGAAGATGATAAAGTTCAAGGAAGGAGTTACAGTAGTAATCTTTCTAAACTTGTAAAGCACATGGACAAGTTGCAGAATCTGCAACAAGGGAAGCCTGCATCTCCAGTCATGGCACACATCTCTTTGACTAATGCCTGTAATCTTACATGTTCATTTTGTTGTTTTGCAAATAGGGACATCTCTGAAAAGATGCCTACTGAAAAAGTATTCCAAGCACTTGAAAGTTTTAAGGCAATTGGTGTAACTGGAGTAGAGTTCACTGGTGGTGGAGAACCAAGTATCCATCCACACTTCAAAGAGATTGTGCAGTATGCAAAGGATCTTGGATTTAGTCTTGGCATCTGTACCAATGGAGCACGTTTCGGTGCTGATCGTCCCATCAAGAAAGATATTGTAGAACTATTTGACTGGGTTCGCCTTGGGATGTATGGGTTCTATGAGGGTTATGATTATGACCTGAGTGTCTTTGAAGGTACTAACTGCAAACCTTCTGCTGCATATGTTTGGGATGAAAACCTGGAGACTTCCAAGAACCCCAACATCACTGGTGAATGGTCTGACGTGAAGAACAAGCGTGTTCTTTCCAAGAAATTTCAGACTACCGAAAATTTCATTCGTATGTTAGACT
>MDTC01228333.1_pt1 | contig 14346 bp, 10 predicted proteins | sample 811181 | NCBI WGS metagenome assembly MDTC01 (sample SAMN05326644, study PRJNA326480) | marine metagenome | isolation source: seawater | place: Pacific Ocean: North | collected 2011 | reverse complement strand
CTGTGAAGATATTCTTCTAATTCTTTTTTTGATGTCCAGCATGTTCCATAAATTCTTTGTAGCATTTCATTATTAGAGTCGCCTCTCCAATAAGCCCCGGAAACTTTAATAAGCTTAAAAGCTTTACCTATTCTTCCTGTAGAAGATAAGTGCGGTCCGCGACATAAGTCACTCCAATTTCCATGGCTATAAATCGAAACTTCTTCTCCGGCAGGAATACTTTCAATGATCTCTGCTTTATATTTTTCTCCTATCTTTTTAAAATGTTTTACAGCATCTTCTCTTTTCCAGACGTGCCTGGAAGTCTTGTCGTTTCTATCTACAATATCTTGCATCTTTTTTTCAATTTTAATCAGATCTTTCTCAGTAAATGCCTCTTTTCTTGCAAAGTCATAATAAAAACCATTTTCTATTACTGGACCAATAGTAACCTGAGTACCTGGATACAATTCTTGAACTGCCATGGCTAAAATATGAGCTGTATCATGACGTAGAACTTCTAGCCCTTCTTTATCTCTAGAGGTAATAATTTTTATTTTTGAATCTTTTTTAATTTCAAAACTTAAATCTTTAAGTTCTCCGTCAACAGACATGATAAGAGCCTCTTTTTCCAGAGATTTGCTAATTTTTTTTACAAGATCAAATCCATCTATGGATTTTTCAAAAGATATTTTTTTTCCGTCTAAAAGTTGAATATTAGGCATTCTTTACTTTATTTAAGTAGTTTCTTGTATTCTGTAAAGGTTGTTTGACACATTTGATCAACATTATATTTTTTTTCTACGTTTTTTCTTCCGTGTTCACCCATTAAACGTAACGATTGTTTGTCCATTCTCATGATTTTATTTATGGCTTTGGCTAATTCTTTTGGGTCATTATATCTATACAGTAAACCTGATCTACCGTTTAATACTGTTTCTCTAGATCCTCCAATATCACTAGCAACAATTGGTTTGTTCATGGCTTGAGCTTCGACTGCCACCCTGCCAAAAGCCTCAGGTTCAATTGAGCTTGACACAACAAGATCGCTTAACTTGTAAGCCAAAGGCATTTCTTTACAGTTCTCAACAAAAGTTATTTTTTTTCCTAGCCTAAATCGTTCAACTAAAAGTAATAGTTTCTTCGAATAAACATCCCGGCCTTGATCAGAACCTAGTATTATAGAATGAAAATTTTGATTACCATGTTGTTCTATAAGTAAGTTTAAAGCTTCAATAAAAATTTCTTGTCCCTTCCACCTTGTTAAACGTCCTGGAAGAAGAATAATAAATTGTTTTTTATCTATCCTCCAGCTTGAAGCAAGGCCATTTATTTTTTTTTCTGATACATTTTTTTCATTAAAAAATTCTAAATTAATTCCGCGGAAAATTACCATTAATTTTTGCTTTTTAGTATTTAAGTATTTTTGATAATTTTCATTTATATGGCCAAAAATAAAATTTGACCCCCCGATAATTAATTTTGATCGTAACATGACGCTGTTATAGAAGTGTTTAAGTTTACTCGAAAAATTATAAGTTCCATGAAAAGTGGTTACAAATTTTTTTCCTGAAAAAAAACAAGCCCACAAACAAGACCAAGCAGGTGCACGGCTTCGAGCGTGTACTATATCGACTTTATAAATCCATAATATAAAAAGAATAACTATAGAATTAAAAAAAATAATTATTGGATTTTTTGATTGAACTGGTAAGCGTATTACTTTTACCTTATCTCTACGAACATATTTTAAAAGTTGACCTCCGCTAGTAATCAAAAAAGATTTACAATTCTGTTCTGCAAGATAGTGAGCAAGATCGTAACAGCCAGTTTCAGCTCCTCCAAAACCTAACTTTGGAATTACTTGAACAACTTTTATTTTAGTCGACATAATTTATGTTATATATTAACTAATTAAATTTATAACCTGACATTAAAAAATAATGAAAAACTTTAAGTATATTAAAATCTCTAAAACCAAAAAACTCCGATATTTAGACAATTATTATAAAAAAAAACTATATATAATTTTTCTGCCAGGTTTTATGTCTGATATCGATGGAGAAAAACCTCAGGCTTTTAAAAGATATGCTGTCAAAAATAAATTAGGTTTTTTAGCTATTGAATACTCTGGCCATGGCAAATCTTCGGGAGAGTTTACTAAAGGAAATATAAGTGAGTGGTCTAGTGATGCAAAAAATTCAATAAAAAAGATTGTTAAAAAAAATAAATTTATACTTATTGGTTCGAGTATGGGTGCTTGGATTGCTTTAAAACAATTTAAGTATTTTAAAAATCAAATTAAAGGTTTTGTGGGTATTGGATCTGCTCCTGAATTTTTAGAAAGATTGATGTGGAAACAATTTACCAAAAAAATGAAAAAAGAAGTTATTAAAAAAGGTGAGACTATTATTATGCATGGCCGCTCAAAAATTAGAACAAAGCAATATGAATACCCTATTACTTATCAATTAATAAAAGATGGAAGAAGAAATAGAGTTTTAAACAAAAAAATCAAATCTAGAATTAATGTTACCATGATTCACGGAAAAAAAGATGAGCTAGTTCCAGTATCATTTTCCAGAAAAGTTTTATCAATTTTCATAAAAGCACAAAAAAAGCTAGTAATAATTAAAAATGGAGATCATAGTTTGTCTGATAAAAGTCCATTAAAAAAAATAATTAAAGAATTAGATAATATTGTTATAAATATTGTTTAGTCCTTCGACGTAAGTTGAATATTTCAATTTATATTTAAAAATTTCTTTCATTTTTTTATTGTTAACTTTTTTCGAATCTTTATAAAAATTTCTAGTCATTTCACTTTCTATTGACTTTAACTCAATTTCAGCTGGCGGCTCTATATTTAATAATTTAGATCCAAATAAAATCACTTCTTCCGATGAAGCGGGTCTGTCATCTGAAATATTATAAATTTCTTTAGCTTTAAAATGCTCTAAAGATTTAAATAAGATTTCGGCAATATCCTCGACATGTATTCTTGAAAAAAATTGATTTTCTTTTTTAATAATTTTAGCGTCTCCTGATTTAAGTCTTTTTAAAACATTGTTTTCCTGGGAATAAATACCTGACAATCTAAAAATTTGTATCGGTAAGTTTTGATTTTCTGCTAATTCCATCCATGATTTCTCTGATTTTAATCTTTGTGCACCAGTTGATGAAGTAGGATAAGTTTTGCTTTTTTCATCAACCCATTCTCCTTTGTGATCTCCGTAAACACTTGTAGCAGATAAATAAGTAATCCATTTAACTTTCGTTCCCTTGAAGATATTTTGAAAATTTTTTATAACAATATCTTCTCCATTGACGGGAGCTATAGAGATTAAAATGTAGTTTGAAGCTTCAAGATTTTTAATCAAGCTTTTATCAAATGAATTTTGAGAAAATTGAAAACTTTCATAATTAATTCCATCAAAAACTTTATTACACGAGCTTTCTCTGGAAGTGATTGTTAAATTAATTTTAATATTTTTAGTATTAATCTTTTTAATAAAATTTTTTGCAACTTGACCAAAGCCAAAGCAAAAAATGTTGATTTTTTCCATTTAACTTACTTTCTTAACTGTACTCCTCAGAGTGATTGGATTTTCCAGTTTATCAAGCATTTCTATTGGGCAAACTTGCTTAAAGTTTAAAATTTCCTCGTCATAACTATCTAATATTTTTTTAGCAATTTTAGAATTTGTTTCTTTTAAAAAATCTTTAAGATTATTTCTTAAAAAATCTTTCCAGTATTTAGTCTCTATTTTTTGCCAAATAATTGAAGCAGGATTAACAAAGTTCTCAAAATTGTTTTCAGCATCATAAACAAAGGACATTCCACCTGTCATACCTGCGCCAAAGTTGTCTCCGACTTGACCAAGTATTATTGTCGTTCCACCTGTCATATATTCACAGCCATGTGCTCCACATCCTTCTACAATCGATAAACTTCCAGAATTTCTGACAGCAAACCTCTCTCCTGCCTGTCCTGAAGCATATAATTTTCCTGAAGTCGCTCCATATAAAACTGTATTTCCTATGATGATATTTTCATTGGAAATTAAACTGCTATTGCTTGATGGGCGAATTATTATGGTTCCACCAGAAAGACCTTTTCCAACATAGTCATTTGAGTCTCCCTCTACTATCATTTTAAGTCCTTTAATTAAAAAAGCGCCCAAGGACTGACCTGCAGAACCATTTAATTTTACTGAAATAGACTCTTCATTCAATTTATTGTTACCAAACTTTTTGTATAAATGATGAGAAAGTCTTGTTCCAACTGATCTATGAGTATTTTCAATGTTATATTCAAAACTAAATTTATCTTTATTATTAATCTTATCTTTAATATCTAGCCAAATTTTTTCATCTAATGTATCAGGTACTGTGTTGATTGATGCATCTTTACAGTAGCGCGGATTTTCTCCTGGGTCTGCTTGAACAAGTAACGGGTTTAAATCTAGATCATCAAGATTTGATGAACCTTTGTTAATTTGAGTTAAAAGATTAGTTTTTCCAATTATTTCATTAATAGATTTATAGCCAAGTGATGCTAGAATTTCTCTAACCTCTGTGGCTACAAATGTAAAAAAATTTACAACTTTTTCAGGCGTACCACTAAATTTTTCCCTTAATTGTTTGTCCTGGCTACAAACACCAACAGGACAGGTGTTTGAATGGCACTGCCTTACCATTATACAGCCCATAGCGATCAAAGATGAAGTTCCCATACCATATTCCTCAGCTCCCATCATTGCAGCCATAACTACATCTCTTCCGGTTTTAAGGCCTCCATCTGTTCTTAGAGTTACTTTGTGTCTCAATTTACTTAAAGTCAAAATTTGATTTGCTTCTGTTAATCCCATCTCCCATGGAATACCAGCATATTTTATACTAGTTTGTGGACTAGCTCCTGTACCTCCAGAGTGGCCTGAAATTAAAATGACATCAGCTTTTGCTTTTGCAACACCTGCTGCTATTGTTCCAATTCCTGTTGACGCAACTAATTTTACACCTACTCTGGCACCTGGATTAATTTGTTTTAAGTCGTAGATTAATTGAGCTAAATCTTCAATAGAATAGATATCATGATGAGGAGGTGGAGAAATTAACGTCACACCTGGAGTTGAGTGTCTTAACCTTGCTATTTCATCATTAACTTTAAAACCTGGCAATTGTCCTCCTTCTCCAGGTTTAGCACCTTGTGCAATTTTAATTTCGATTTCGTTACAGTTATTTAAATAATCAATAGTAACCCCGAACCTAGCAGAAGCAATTTGTTTAATTCTAGAATTTGCTGTGTCACCATTTGGCATTTTGATGAAACGTTTTTCATCCTCACCCCCTTCTCCGCTACATGAAGCACCTTTTATTCTATTCATTCCTATTGCTAAAGTTTCGTGAGCTTCTGATGAGAGCGCTCCATGGGACATGCTTCCGCTCCCAAATCTTTTTAAAATTTGTTCTAATGGCTCTACCTCCTCAAGATTAATAGGTTTATTTTTTTTCTTAAAGTCCAATAAATCTCTTAAGTTTATTGGGGAGAGTCCATGTATGCCAGCAGAGTATTTTTTATAATGATCATAAGAACCTACACCTACAGCATGTTGCAAAATATGAATTAGATTTCCTTGAAATTGATGATCCTCTCCTGATCTTCTGTATCGATATATGCCTCCAATAGGCAGGGCAATTACGTTATTTGAGACAAATTTCTCATGATGCTCTTTAATTTTTTTTTCAATTCCTGCTATACCTATTCCGGAAATACGTGAACTCATGCCTGGAAAGTAGTCAGCCACAATCGCTCTACTCAGGCCAACTGCTTCAAAATTACAACCTCCTCTATAAGAGCTTATAACTGAGATGCCCATTTTAGACATTATTTTTAGCAAGCCGTCATCTATAGATTTTTTAAATTTAGCTACACACGTTTCAAAATCTGTATTGCCAAATAGTTTTTTTTCAAATCTCTCGTAAATACTATCTATAGCTAAATATGGATTTATTGTTGTTGCTCCAACTCCAATTAAGACTGCGAAGGAATGTGTATCAAGTGTATCGGAACTTTCCACGTTGATTGAACAATATCCTCTCAAACCAAGTTTCACTAAATGCGAATGAATTGATCCAACAGCTAGAACTGAAGGAATGCTGGCTCTTGAGAAATTTATTTTTTTATCTGATAAGATTAAATTATTACTTCCCTCACGAACTGCTATTTCCGCCTCATTTCTAATCTTTTCTATTCTATCTTTTAATGGAAGGGTAATATCAAAAGTACAATCTATAACTCTTATTTTACTTTTAAAAATACTTTTAAATTTTTTAAACTGAGAGTTGCTTAAAATTGGGCTCTCTAAAACGTAAATATTATCCTCTGTTAGATTATCAAAGTCTAGGATGTTACCAAGATTCCCAAATCTTGTTTTTAGACTCATCACTTTATTTTCTCGTAAAGAGTCAATCGGAGGGTTGGTAACTTGACTAAAATTTTGCCTAAAATAATGTGAGATAGGTCTGTAATGGCTAGATAAAACTGCAGCCGGGGTGTCATCTCCCATTGAGCCGATTGCCTCTTTTCCATCTTCAGCCATCGGTTGAAGTATGAGTTCAAGATCTTCGATGCTTAAGCCTGCTAAGTATTGTCTTTTTTTTAAATCGTCTATCAAAAATTCAGATTTTTCTTTGTCAGAAGAAATTTTTTTATCTAAATCAATAATTTGCTTATTGTATTTTTTATATTCTTTAGCAATATAGTCTTTGATTTCTTTATCGTCATACAATTTTCCTAACTTTAGATCGATTGCAATAATTTGGCCCGGTCCTAATTTCCCTTTTTTAATAATCTTATCTTCTGGAAGCTTTATCATTCCAGACTCGGAGCCAGCAAAAAATAAATTATCAGAAGTAATTGTATATCTTAAAGGTCTAAGCCCATTTCTATCAGTTGCTGCTAGAACCCATTTAGCATCAGTTGCACATATGGCTGCAGGTCCATCCCAAGGCTCTATCGTACTGTTTAAAAAATTAAATAAATCTTGATGGTTCTTTGGAACGGTCTTGCTTCTTTTAGACCAGGCATCTGGTATCATCATAAGTTTTATAAGTGGTGCTAGTTTTCCAGAGTGGGTTAACAATTCAAATACATTATCTAGCGCTCCGGAGTCTGAATTTCCTGGAATAACTACTGGTTTTAAATCTTCAACATTTTTAAATAAAGAGTTTGACATGTCTTGTTCATGAATTTTCATCCAGTTAATGTTGCCTCTTACGGTATTTATCTCTCCATTGTGAGCTAGAGCTCTAAATGGTTGTGCTAAATCCCAGCTAGGAAATGTATTAGTAGAGTATCTTTGATGAAAAATAGCAAATCTAGAGGTAAAATTTTTATCTTTTAAGTCTGGATAAAAATCATCAATCGCTTCTGCTAAAAACATACCCTTATAAACAATTGATCTTGAACTGAAAGAGCAAATATAAAAGTCTTTTAATTGATTTTCTCTTGCGAGTTTTTCAATTTTTTTTCTTGAAACAAACAATTCTCTTTCCAGGTCATTAGTCTCTAACTCCTCATTTTTTTTAAATAGTACCTGAGCTATTTCTGGTCTATTTTGATCTGCTGTTTCACCAAGAACTTTGGGGTTAACTGGTACTTGTCTCCAACCATAAATGTAAAAATTTTCTTGTAGTAAGATTGATTCTATTATTTCTCTGCATTTTTCTTGGTCCGAATAATTTGTTTTAGGAAGAAAAACCATTCCTACACATATTCTTTTTGATGCATCATGTTTGTGTCCGGTTGATAGAATTTTTTCTTTAAAAAAATCTGGTGAAATTTCAAGTTGAATTCCTGCTCCATCTCCCGATTTGCCATCTGCATCTACAGCACCTCTGTGCCAAATTGCTTTTAAAGCCTCAACACCGTATTCAACGATTTTTCTGGATTTTTTACCATCCGTTGTGGCTACCAGACCAACACCACAGGCGTCATGTTCAAATTTAGAGTCGTAAGCCAAGTTGTCTTCTAAAAATTTTCTATTTTTTAAATACTTCAAATAACTTTTCATTTATGCAGCTTTTATTTTATTTTTTTGAATTATCTTTTCTTTGAGGTATTCATTAATATTTTTTGCAGCATCTCTACCATCTTTTATTGCCCACACAACTAAGGAAGCCCCCCTCACAATATCGCCTGCAGCAAAAATTCCTTCGATGTTAGTTTGCATTGTGTTTAAATTTATTTTTATTGTTCCCCATCTTGATACCAGTAACTCTGGTGTAGAAAATAGTTCTGGAATATTTTCAGGATCAAAACCTAAAGACTTAATCACAATATCTGCTTTAATATTGTATTCAGAATTTTCCTCTAACTCAGGTTTTTTTCTGCCAGATGCATCAGCTAAACCAAGCCTCATTTTATTTACCTGCACTTCTTTTATCTTTTTATCACCTAAAAATTTTTTAGGTGCTGTTAACCATATAAACTCTACACCTTCTTCTATTGCATTTGCAACTTCTCTAGCTGAACCAGGCATATTTTCTTTATCTCTTCTGTACAGACATTTAACTGATTTTGCTTTTTGACGAACTGCTGTTCTTACACAGTCCATCGCAGTATCTCCACCACCTATTACAACTACGTCTTTTTGTTGAACATTAAGAGTTCCATTATCAAATAATTTGACTTTATCTCCCAAACCTTTTCTGTTTGAGGCGGTTAGAAAATCCATTGCTGGAAAAATATTTTCTAAACTGCTTCCTGGAATATCTATTTCTCTAGCTTTGTATACTCCTGTTGCAATTAATATTGCGTCGTGACTTTTTTTTAGATCGTGTAAACTTTTATCCTTACCAACTTCAAAATTTTGGACAAATTTAATTCCACTTTTTTTTAAAAGTTCTGTACGCCTTTCAACAACAAATTTTTCTAGTTTAAAATTTGGTATTCCATAAATTAACAAACCGCCTGGCCTGTCATACCTGTCATACACAGTTACTTGATAACCTAATTTTCTCATTTCTTCTCCGCAAGCTAAACCTGCTGGTCCAGCACCTACTATACCAATTGACTGATTAAGTTCTTTTCTTACTTTGATTGGTTGTACCCAATTTTTTTCCCAGGCAGTGTCTGTGATGTATTTTTCTATTGAACCAATTGTAACTGTTCCATGACCAGATTGCTCTATTACGCAATTGCCTTCACAAAGTCTATCTTGAGGGCATATTCTTCCACATACCTCAGGCATATTATTTGTGCTTTGTGAAATTTCATATGCCTCTTTTAGTCTACCTTCGGCTGTTAATTTCAACCAGTCAGGAATATTATTATGAAGTGGGCAGTGAACTTGACAAAATGGAACACCGCACTGTGAACACCTGCTAGATTGCTCTTCTGCTTTATCCTCGATAAATTCTTTATAAATTTCATGAAAGTCTTTTTTTCTTTCACCTGTGACTCGTTTATCTGGGGTGTTTTGTTCTAAGGTAACAAATTGAAGCATTTTTTTTTTCATAAAGTTATTCAACTTACATTATATTGTGATCCATAGAAGTAAATAAAGGTAAATAATACTTACTCAAATACAAATTTAACCAGTATTTATATATGTTTTTTTTGCATATCAAATATGCATATCAATAAAATATAAAAAGTTTATAAAATAATTATTAAATGTTTGAAGTAATAATTCTATCTATAGTTCAGGGAATTACCGAATTTCTTCCAATAAGTTCCTCAGCGCACTTAATAATAATTGCAAAATACTTTAATTTTAGTAATGCAAATTTGACTTTGGATGTAAGCCTTCACTTAGGTTCATTGTTGGCAGTAATGTTTTACTTTAAAAAAGAATTGTTAAATTTTTTCAATAATAAAAAGTTATTTTTAAAAATAATTTTAAGTTCTTTGCCTGTTATGGTTGTTGGGTTTTTTTTAATAAAATTAGATTTAATAGATTATCTAAGAAATTTTAAAATATTAGGTTGGACCACAATTATATTTGGTATCCTACTTTATTATTGTGACCAATTTAAAGTGAAAAAAAAACTTAATAAAAATTTTACTTTTTTAACAGCTTTATATATTGGTCTTTTTCAAATTTTATCATTAATTCCCGGTGTAAGCAGATCAGGCATAATAATTAGTAGTGCACGATTTTTTAATTTTAACAGAATCGACTCTGCTAAAATCTCTTTTTTGTTGTCAATACCAACTTTAACTGCTGTAAGCTTATTTAATATACAAACATTATTTATAGAAAAAAATTTTTATATCTCAACATTAAATTTGTTAGGTGTTTTTTTATCTTTTATATTTTCATTTATTACTATTAAATTTTTAATAAAGTTTTTAAAAAAATTTAGTTTAATTTCTTTTGTTGTTTACAGAATTTTTCTAGGGTTAATTATTTTATTTTATTCTTATTTATAGAATTATAGTTAATATCAATAAAAAAAACAAAATTAATAATAAAAAAATAATTGCACTGTTTTGAAGGGATAGTTTCATATTCATTTTTTTTTATTTAATAGAATTTTCTCTATAAAACAATAAATTAATGTGAATAAATATTTTGATCTCAATTCTTTAATCTTAAACTTTGCCTCACCTTTTTTTCTTGTTCTCCAATTAATTGGAATTACTTTAAAGTTATACTTTCTTGAAATCACTTTTAGCGGTAATTCTAAAAATATATTAAAACTTTCAGACACTAGTGGAAGAAAACTTTTTAACATTTCTGACTTGTATATTTTAAAAGCATTAGTGTAATCGTTATAACTGTTTAAAAAAACTATTTTTACTATAAAATTAAATATTCTGTTTAATATCAATTTTTTTTTAGGATAACCTGATACTAATGAGTCTGTCATGAATCTTGAACCAAAAACTGCATCATAATTATTTTCTTGCATCAAATAATAATATTTTTTTAGATCCTTAATGTCATCAGAAAGGTCTGCCATCATAATACATATAAACTTACCACTGGCATTATCAATTCCAAGGTTAATTGCACCTCCCAATCCTCTCTTTTTATTATTTAATACAACAAAATTTTTATTATTTTTAACAATCTCTTCAGCTCTAATAAGGGTGCTATCATCACTAAAATCATTGATTAAAATTACTTCATATTTGATTTCATAAAATTTTTCTCTAAAAATTCTTTCAATATCTGCTAAATTTTCGTACTCATTTCTTAATGGTATTAATATAGAAATCATAATGATTTATTTAATATAATATTTTTTGATATATGAGGATACTAATTACAGGTGGTTGTGGTTTTGTTGGGTCAAATTTGGCTATTTATTTAAAAAAAAAAATAAATAAAGCAAAAATATTTAGCTTAGATAATCTTTACAGAAATGGATCGCAAATTAATGAAAAAAGATTAAGGCTTTTTAATATAAAAAATTATAAAATTAATATTCAAGATTACTCAAAAATTTCAAAGCTTCCGAAGTTTGATGTGATTATTGATTGTTGTGCTGAACCAGCTATTGAAATTTCATCCAAAGATCCTGACAGAGTAATAAATACTAATTTAATCGGTACTTTTAATGTTTTAAAAAAATGTCAAAATGACAAATCTATAATAATTTTTCTATCAACGAGTAGGGTATACTCTATTCATAACTTAAGAAAATTAGTGAAACAAAAAAATATTTTAAATAAAATAAATCCAAAATTCAAAATTAATGAAGAATTTGAAACAAATTTACCTAAGTCACTTTATGGATTTAGCAAACTTTGTTCTGAAGAATTAATTAAAGAATATAACTACAGTAACAATATCAAATATATCATCAACAGATTTGGTGTTATTGCAGGTCCTTGGCAATTTGGTAAACAAGATCAAGGTTTTGTTTCTCTCTGGGTTGCTAAACATTTGTTCAAAAAAAAACTGTCTTATATTGGGTTTGGTGGTTATGGTAATCAAATAAGAGATATAATTCATATTGAAGATGTCTGTGAAATCATTTTTCTCCAAATAAAAAATCTAAATAAAAAATTCAATAATACATTTAATATTGGAGGGGGTATCAAGAATACAATTTCTTTAAGACAATTAACAATAAAGTGTGAAAAATTGATAGGTCATAAGCTGAGAGTCAAAAAAGTTAAAAAAACTTCTAAATTCGATATTCCTTATTATGTAACGGATAATAAAAAAGTTAGTAAATACTATAAATGGAGACCTTTAAAAAATATAGATCAGATTTTAAAAGATGTGTACACTTGGTTACGCATATATAAAAAATTGAAGATCTATTTTAATTAAGAATATTATTAATTAAATTTTTTATTTTTATACAATCTATCTTGAAAAAACATAAATGGAAAATTAAATTTTTTTAATAGTACGAAATTATTTTTTTTTAGATATTTTTCTATCTTGTAGCTTGAATAATTTTTGTACATTCTGTTTTTTTGAACTTCGATCATTATATAATGAATATTATGAATTACTCTTTTTGCTCCTTGTAATACCATGTACTCATAACCTTCTACATCAATTTTAATTAGGTCAATTTTTTTAATTTTTTTTAATTCACAAAATCTATCTAACTTTATAACTTTTACTCTTTGACTAGAAGAATTTACATTAGAACCAACTATTATTTTTTTTATTTTTAAATAAAATGAGTTTATGTTTATTTTAGCTAGTGAACTTGTTAAATCTAAATTGTTTATTTCAATATTTTTTTTTTGATTTTTTTCTCCCAGGGCATAATTACACAGAATTAAATTTTTTTTAAAATTATTTTCTTTTATTTTATTTATTAATAATTTGTTTGGTTCGAAGCAATATATTTTCGCGTTTTTATATACATCAAAAAAAAGTCTGGTTAATTTGCCTTGATGGCATCCTATATCAAATATTAAGGGTTTTTTTAAATAAACATTTTTTTTTAAAAATGTTTTAATTTTTGGTAAATGAAAAAAATTATCTAAGAAATTATAAAATATTAAAAATATATATTTCATTCTAATTTTTTCTAAAAAACTTTTTGAATAAATAGTTTAAGCTGAATAGTGAAAATAAAATTTGAAAGATAATAATTGAAATTTTGTACCTTGGCAAAATGAAGAAGATTGAAATTAAAAATATCAATGAGAACATAATCATTAACACGCAAAGTAATTTTTTGTCTTTTTTTATAAAACTTAAAAATATACCTGGAACAGCTAATGTGCCGATAATCACTACTGGTGTAACATGAAAAAAATTATAATAATTTAAAAGTGAAGAATTTAAATCAACAAAAAAATAACTAAAAATTTTTTTTACATATAGCATAGAATATTTTTTTTTATCTTGTAAAATATTTTCTAAAGCTTCGTTTAAAAATATTTTATCTCTTTTCGTTTCATATTTTTTATTAATTTCAAGGTCATCTAATTTCTGGTATAGATTTGTAAATTCTTCAAAATCTGGCCAGTTTTGCCGATTCATAGGATGGAGGGGAGCGTGGAATCCCTCCACTTTCGAAAGATGATTGTTGCCTTTCCAAAGTGCATACCCTGTAACATTCACGATATGTATCTTATCTGAATTTATGTAATTTCTAATCAAGTATGGAGATATAATTACAAAAGTTGTAAAAAAAGTAATTATAACAAAACTAATTTTTTTTTTATCAATTAAAACAATGTAAAAAAATGATAAAAATAATATAATCAGAAATTCACCTCTTAAAAGTAAACAACATACATTTACAATTGAAAATAATAAAATATTTATTTTTCTTCTATCATTAATAATCTCCATCAATAAATTTAAAAACAATAAGTAGAAAAGCAATTGAATAGTAGCCGATGATATTAGTGCTGTGCTTAAAACAACTAACGGGAAAAAAGCATATATTAAAGCACCAAACGTAGAAAAACTTTTGTCAAAAAAATAATTACAAAATTTAAAAAATAATAATACAGAAATCGTTGATAACAAAACTTGCAAAAAATAAACTACATAGATAAAATTAAATAATTCGAAACTTAATAATTTGCTTCCATACAAAAACATCAAATAAAGAGGTGGCATATAAGAACTAGGTATATTTTGACCCTCTAAAGTATAATAGCTATATATTTTAAGCCTTTCAAAATTATCAAATAGTATTGACCATTCGTTGCTTAAATTTTTTTCATGAAAAAATAATACTACCAAAATTTTTGCGACGAAAGAAACACCTAAAATTAATCTCAACATATAATCAATTACTTTAAATTTTTATTTTGGTGCGCTTGCTAGGATTTGAACCCAGAACCTCCTGGTCCGTAGCCAAGCGCTCTATCCAGTTGAGCTACAAGCGCATTAAAATTTTTTATTATTTTATAATACTTATCTATTG
>MDTC01028541.1_pt1 | contig 14346 bp, 16 predicted proteins | sample 811181 | NCBI WGS metagenome assembly MDTC01 (sample SAMN05326644, study PRJNA326480) | marine metagenome | isolation source: seawater | place: Pacific Ocean: North | collected 2011 | reverse complement strand
TACCGGCACTCATCAGCGCAACATTGAGCGCGTAATATCCAATATTGGATCCAATATCGATAAAAACGCCGCCATCTGCCAAATGACGCTTGATCATTGCCAGTTCGGCGGCTTCGCGCTGTCTTGTGCTGAACATGATTTTGGATTCGATGGTGTTTTGGCGCGGTTGAAGCCGCAATTTCAAATTTTGGTAAATTATATCAACAGGCCTGTCGCCATTGATCCGATTCCAAAGCTGCGAGAACAGCAACTTTAACCGGCCGCGTCCAAACCCCATTTTTGCCAGCCAAAGGATAATACGGCTGACACCCGCCGGCGCGAAAGTTCCAAATTGTTGCAATGATTCTTAACCTTGCTGAAAGTGATGATCTTAAAAAGCCGGTTAACCTAACCTGATCACTTGCTTGATCCAAGAAGATTATGATGCTGCAAAGCTTGACCGCAAAATGGGGGAAGCTTGTTACCCTATGCAATGAACTGGTAGGTGATGACTAGCCTGATCCACACTCGATTTTATCGCGCATCAGATTGGGTCACAAAGCATTGTTTTATGTATTATTTTTTTGGGAAGTGGTGCTGGTGGAGGGTTATATTTCTCCGTGTAAGCACCGACCCGTCATTTAATTTGAAGCTATGTTTAGAAACAAATAGGTAACTGTACTCGTCAATGCAATCTTTTGGTCTACCCGCTAGAAATCTTCGGGTTATGGAATAGAGCTACATATCCTTATCGTTATCAGTACAGAGCAAGTGACCAGATAAGTGATATCTGGGTTTCATCTGAGTACTTGGGAAGTGGGTGTGTAGGAGATATTCGTCTAAACCCTGAATAACACTTATTTGTATCGCCTAAACTGCATTAGCAATCTTAATAAGACATGCATCTATTATCACTTACATGCCCCACAGGCATTGCACATAGGGGGTGTGTACGGATTATGTTCATGGGGCGTGCAACAGATTAGGTAAAATAGCTGGCAATCACTTTAATTGGCCATACAGGGTCACTGAGGGGTGTTAGGTTTGTTGCGAACATTGCGCCATGCATCGCGGGGGGTTCTGTATGGGTCATCTACGTGGGTAGGTTATGTGTGGTGATCGGTAAGAAAATTAGATAACAGAATTACGTTATCCTGTCGTATTATTAGCTTGTGGAGTCACATCTAGGAGACAGCAATGAAAATATTGGGAGTAGGAATATGCTTTGCGATAATGCTTGGGGCAATGTTGCAGATTGGACATCATCTCTTCATTGACACCAATTCCGCATTATTTGTTTTAGGAGGAGCAACAGGGTTTTTGGTCTTTAAAAAGAATTCAGGCGGTCACATCAAAAACTTTGGTCAGGGTGCTGTTTATTTTGGCTGGTTGGGAACTCTGGTCGGATTAATTGCTATTACTGGCAACAGATTTATGGTGTGGGGTGATGTAGAAAAGATGGGTCCAGCTTTGGCAGTCGCGATGCTAACTATCTTGTATGGCTATATAATTAAGTTGGTAACTATTGCCTTTACAGAAGATTAATCCTTGTTCATAAAAATGGTGCTGTCAGAGGGTTTGCGCGTTGGATAATGGGTGTGCCAGCATCATTCCTCTAGTTCATTGCTGTCTTTTTTAAGACCAATCCTGAAAAATTTGACCACGATAAGCATTAAATTTTACGTCAGCATATAATTCGCCATATTTTTTGAAAAACTCTTCACCATTCTTTTGCCAAATAGCATCACAAGCCGTAAACGCTTCCATATCACGATATTCAAGCCAGTTGCCAAACATCAATTTGTCTTCAGGCAAGAAAAGACGACTTGAATGGAACCTAATCATTCCCTCAGGTCTCAATTTTTCCGCTAAAGGCTTCATTTCCTCTTGAAATGTCTTATGTGCTTTTTCCATCAGTTCTTCATTGGGAAATTCTATAGTGGTGAAGCTAATTACGGTATCAAACATTCGATATATTCCTTCTCTGTTTTACATAGCTTCTAATATCTTTAAGAGACTTATACAGAGTTCCTGCTGAGTGTAGGGAAAAAGCTAGTGAAAGGGGGCAAGTCCTGAGTAATGAGCGTCAACTTTTTATTTTGTTTGAAGTTATTTTCAGGGTAGTGAACAGACCTCAAAACATGCCAATACAAAACTTTATTATTTTCATATTTTCCATGAAACATTAAACCTGAGCCACCTTCATCACGAGTCTTTGCAGTATGGGTTCCAACACGGATACCATTTTCTTCAAAAATAACATTAAAATTTTTAACTAACGGACTATCGTTTGAAGTAAATCAATCTAAATGGTCAGCTTTATTTTTTCATTTCCAACTTTACCCAAAAACTCAATCGTGTATTTTTCATCAAGCATTTTATCTACCGGATTTTTGATTTTGTTTAACATGGTTTCTTTCCATGCAGCCAAAATAGATAGTGTGTTCATTTTTAATTTCCTATTAATTCGTTGTTCAAGTCACTGATGATAAGTTGGTGTACTCGTGAGAGTTTTTTAATCTAGAGCAGTAGCGCCTGTTTCAATGTGCACTATTTTACCATCCTTAAGTTTTGCAACCAACATTACAGCTTCTCTGGTCCCATCTGGATAAGACATAAAACTATGGTCGACCATGATTTCACTGTTTTCATATACGCAGCGTGATGACTCAAAAACGAATTTTTTGTCCTCAAACATACCAGCTACTATCGACGCCCATTCTTCTTTTGAAAATGAATTCCCAGATTTATGAAATACCGCGGTAAAGTCATCGTGAAGCATATCGAGATAGCTACTTAAGTCTCTAACATTACAGATATGCATTAGTTTTTTGTGTAAACACATAATTTCGTCCCTTCGGTTCATTGCAATGTTGTTAACCTAGCATTGTCGGAGCACTGACGTTACTTTATAATCCCACTTCACTTAAGTCCCAAAGCTGACCACTTTCTACGCACTCATCATGTGTGGGTTTAATGGCTAGGTTTTTAACAGATAAAAAATCTGTCGTGCCAGCTTTGTCAGCAACAAATACCTTGAACTCAACTCCGCTTTTATCAAGCGTTACTGCTCTTATCGTTTTGGCCGGAATGGCAAATTTACTCCAATCAGCCAGCCTCTCGTCTGACTGCACCCAACCTATGACCTTGGGCATTTTACCACCACCTTCATCGAGCTATACCAATGCAAGAATTTCTTTCTCCATTAGCCATCTGCAGCTTTCTAATTGGGAGGGCGACCAACCCACAGTAAATCTTACTAAAGGGATAGATTAAGTTTTGCACAGAGGCGGTGCAACAAATGCACAACGCGCTTCCTGCCAAGTCTGCCTTCCTTGGCACAACGGCTATTGCAAAACTCATTCGTACGAGCAATCTTGTTCTAACGAAGGTGGCGGTTAATTAGCTATCTAGAAGATTGCCAAACCAATGAGATTGGTTTTGTATCTCATTCTACAAACTTCTTTTCTGCGAAGATAAGTATTTCATATTAGGATCAGGGTTGCAGATGCCAATTATTAGCATTTCTAATTTAAGTAAGGCTTACGGTGACGGAACTAATGCGCTTGACGACGTAAATTTGGAGGTCAATGAAGGCGAGATTATTGCGCTTTTGGGGCCGAATGGCGCTGGAAAGACAACCCTGATTTCCACAATTTGTGGTCTGCTTACATATGACAGCGGTCGAATTAAAGTTGATGGTTATGATACCATCACCGAATATCGTAGAACTCGCAAGCTAATCGGATTAGTCCCGCAAGAGATTATGTTAGAACCATTTGAAACAGTCTATGATACGATTCGTTTTACTAGGGGAATGTTTGGGTACCCGGAAAATAAAGAGCTTCTCAACAATATCCTGCAAAAACTGTCGCTTTTCGAAAAACGACAGCAAATGATAAAAGAGCTATCCGGCGGAATGAAACGCCGTGTGATGATAGCAAAAGCCCTCAGTCACAGCCCAAAGATATTGTTCCTCGATGAACCAACAGCAGGTGTCGATGTTGAGTTACGTCGAGACATGTGGAATGTGGTAGACTCACTTAAAAGCAAGGGCGTGACTATCGTTCTCACAACACACTATCTTGAAGAAGCTGAGATGATGGCGGACAGAATAGCCTTACTTAATAAAGGGCAGATAATTTTTGTTGAAAACAAAGGGTCGCTAATGGCAAGAATGGGGAAAAAAGAGCTAACGATTAACTTTCAATCACCAATCAACTCGATACCAGAGGCGCTATTAAAATACAAGTTAGCGCTTGGCCAAGACCGGTTTAGCTTGATATATTCGTATGATAACAAGGCATCGCGAACTGGTATTACAAGGTTAATGAGAGACATTGCGACGACAAACCTTATACTTCAAGACCTAAAGACCTCTCAAAGTTCATTAGAAGATATATTTGTCAGTATGATTAGGAACTAGTTAATTGAACTTATACGCGATAGCAGCAATTTATCGATTTGAAATGGCTCGGACTTTTAGGACCCTAGTCCAGAGCATCATCTCTCCTGTCATATCTACGGTGCTTTATTTTATCGTTTTTGGAGCTGCTATCGGCTCAGGTATCCAAACAATCGAAGGTATCCATTACAGTGCATTCATTGTTCCAGGATTGATAATGCTTACTGTATTGATGCAAAGCGTTGCAAACGCCTCTTTTGGTATTTATTTTCCAAAATTTCTTGGAACAATATATGAACATTTGTCAGCGCCAGTCTCATTTTTAGAAATAATAATTGGCTATGTAGGTGCCGCGGCAACAAAATCATTCATCATTGGAGTGATTATACTGATAACGTCATCTTTGTTTGTTCAACTAAACATATCTCATCCATTTTGGATGATTGCACTTCTTATAATTAATTGCGTTACCTTCAGTTTATTGGGATTTATCATCGGCATCTTCTCCAATAATTTTGAACAATTAAATTTGGTTCCCATGCTGATAATAACACCCCTAGTTTTTTTAGGTGGCAGCTTCTATGCGTTAGAAATGCTCCCAAGTTTTTGGCAAACTATGACACTTTTTAATCCAGTCATGTACTTGATTTCTGTTTTTCGGTGGGCTTTTTTTGACGTTGCAGACGTTCCCGTTTTTCACAGTTTTTTGGCAACCTTTGTATTTAGCATTGCTTGCACCACGATAATCTACTGGATTTTTAAAACTGGCTATAAACTAAAAAACTAACGCCTATTGCAAAACCTATACCCACGAGCAATCCTATGAAGAGGATTGTGGCGGTTGATTAGGCTGCTCATATCTAGGAGATAGGGGTTTAAAGTGACAATAGTTATTTTATTGAAAGTCTTACATTACGTATCGCTATTTTTGGCAGGTGGGCTAGGCGTTGCAAATGTGATGCTGTTTAAGAATCATCAAAATGCCGGAATGCCACCTGCACCGCCAGTTCAAAAAACAATGATGACGTTAGCACGACTGGGTCTTATCGCAATCGTCATTCTTTGGCTAACTGGAATACCTTTGACCTACAAAGTTTATGGCAGCTTTGATTTAGGTTGGCCACTCCATCTAAAGCTACTAGGTGCGACTTCCTTAATTGGTGCAGTGGGTTTTTTAAACTTTCATCTAACAAAACAAGCTAAAGATGGTAACCCACCGAATCCAAAGGTCATGAAAATAGTTCCTCCAATAGCTAGAGCATCGCTTGTTGTTGTGCTTGTCGGAGTGGCTGTCTTAACCACATCATAAACAGATTACCTGCCCACCCTAAACGACTCATACAGTGTCCCTGCCGATGCTTCGGTATCTGCTGTGTTCAGTCAAGTGCTACACCCCCTCAGCACCTCTGTGTGGCTGACTAAAATGGTTGCCAGCTATTTAGGCTAATCCGTGTATCTGTTCATGAATACATGCGTATATGTGGCGTTTGGCACACGCATAGGTAGCTGCTCTATCAACTTTGCTGATGTAATTCAAGTTACCAGCTAAGTGTATTTATTGAGGGAGTTGTTAATCACCTACGTACCTCAATCTCTCTCATAGATTTATAAGTACCTTTCCAATAAACACATCTCCTGATATTGTTTGAATAGGGGGTGTATCATGCACAGCACAGCTGAGACAAAACTTAAGCACGTAATTTACATATCAAGACCCACGCATTTTGACCATTTGGTGTTAGACGACATTCTCACCAAATCAAGGTCAAACAACCCAGCAATTGGGGTAACTGGCAACCTGATTTACCACTCAGATTTATTTCTACAATTATTGGAAGGGCCTGATTTGGCAGTGCAAAAATTATATGAGACAATTCTAGCTGACAGCCGCCACGCTGATATTGTCAAATTACGAGATGAAACCGTCAATCGCAGGTTATTTGCTTCATGGGCGATGAAGAATGACAGCCATCAGAGTTGGATGTTGTCCAGAGGTGAAATAACCCGGATGAGCAGTGACGAGGCTTTACAATTATTCGACCGTCTAGCCAGAGAAAATGACCAGTTTTTAGGTTCATAAAAGCAATCCTTTTTGGAAAATTGTGAAGGTTGATTAGGTTGCTGTTGTTTAGAAGGTAGGAGTTTAAAATGGCCACCGTTATTCTATTAAAAGTTGCACATTACGTATCGCTATTTTTGGCAGGCGGTCTGGGTGTTGCAAATGTGATGCTGTTTAAGAATCACCAAAAAGCTGGAATGCCACCTGCACCACCAGTCCAAAAAACAATGAGGACCTTAACAAGACTTGGTCTAATCGCAATCGCCATACTTTGGATAACTGGAATACCATTAACCTACAAAGTTTATGGCAGCTTTGATCTAGGTTGGCCATTCCACCTCAAGCTATTAGGTGCGACTTCCTTAATTGGTGCAGTGGCTTTTTTGAACCTTCATTTAACAAAACAATCTAAAGACGGTAGTCCGCCCAATCCAAAAGTTATGAAAATAATCCCTCTTATAACTAGGGCATCGCTTGTTATTGTGCTATTCGGCGTGGCTGTCTTAACCTCATCGTAGACACGTTACCTATCCACCCTAGCTGACTCATGCAGAGTCTTTAGCGCTGTATGGGTATCCGTAACCCATTCAAGTGCCACAGCCTGTCAGTAACTCTGTATGGCTGTTAATTGTAGGTCTTTGATGACTTTTATCCTGCATTGTTTGCAACTCATGCTGGTTAGGCAGAGGATAATTAATATTGGCTAACAATTTTTAACGCCTATTGCAAAACCCATTCCTGCGAGCAATCCTGTTAAAACGAATACAGTGCTTAATTAGGTGCCTGAAAGATTGCCGTCCCGATAAGGCTGGGTTTGAATCTTGTTTTACAAACTTTTTTGCTACGCAAATAAGTATTTCATTCGATATTAGGATTGCAGATGCCAATTATTAGCATATCTAATTTAACTAAAGCTTACAGCGACGGCACCAAAGCGCTCGACGAAGTAGATTTGGAGGTCAATGAAGGTGAAATTATTGCGCTCCTAGGTCCAAATGGTGCTGGAAAGACAACCCTGATTTCCACAATTTGTGGTTTGATTACATATGATAGTGGCGGAATTAAAGTTGATGGTTACGATACCGTTACTGACTATCGCAGAACCCGTAAACTCATCGGATTAGTCCCTCAAGAAGTTATGTTAGAGCCATTTGAAACAGTTTATGATACGATTCGTTTTACCCGGGGAATGTTTGGATACCCGGAAAATAAAGAGCTTCTCAACAATGTCCTACAAAAACTGTCGCTTTTCGATAAACGAAAGCAAATGATAAAAGAGCTGTCTGGCGGAATGAAACGCCGTGTAATGATAGCAAAAGCCCTGAGCCACAGACCGAAAATATTATTCCTCGATGAACCAACAGCAGGTGTCGATGTTGAATTACGTCGAGACATGTGGAATGTCGTGGACTCACTTAAAAGTAAGGGAGTAACTATCGTCCTTACAACACACTATATCGAAGAAGCTGAGATGATGGCGGACAGAATAGCCTTGCTTAATAAGGGGCAGATAATTTTTGTTGAAAACAAAGAATCACTGATGGCAAGAATGGGGAAAAAAGAGCTCACCATTAACTTTCAATCACCAATCAAATCGTTACCGGAGGCACTATCAAAATACAAGTTAGCGCTTAGCCAAGACCGGCTTAGCCTAATATATTCTTATGATAACAAGGCATCGAGAACTGGTATTACAAGGTTGATGAAAGACATTTCGGAGACAGACCTTGTCCTTCAAGACTTAAAGACTTCTCAAAGTTCATTAGAAGATATATTTGTCAGTATGATTAGGAACTAGTTAATTGAATTTATACGCAATAATTGCAATTTATCGATTTGAAATGGCTCGGACTTTCAGGACCCTGGTTCAGAGCATCATCTCTCCTGTCATATCTACGGTACTTTATTTTATCGTTTTTGGAGCTGCTCTCGGCTCAGGCATTCAAACAATCGAAGGTATCCATTACAGTGCATTCATTGTTCCAGGATTAATAATACTTACTGTGTTGATGCAAAGCGTCACAAATGCCTCCTTTGGTATTTATTTTCCAAAATTTCTTGGAACAATATATGAACATTTGTCAGCGCCAGTCTCATTCTTAGAGATAATAATTGGCTTTGTCGGTGCCGCGGCAACAAAATCATTCATCATTGGACTGATTATACTGATAACGTCATCTTTGTTCGTTCCACTCAACATCTCTCATCCAGTTTGGATGATTGCACTTCTTATAATTAATTGCGTTACCTTCAGTTTATTGGGGTTCATCATCGGCGTCTTATCCAATAATTTTGAACAATTAAATTTGGTTCCTATGCTTATCATAACACCTTTAGTGTTTTTAGGTGGCAGCTTCTATGCACTAGAAATGCTGCCAAGTTTTTGGCAAACGGTGACACTTTTTAATCCAATAATGTATTTAATTTCTGTTTTTCGGTGGGCCTTTTTTGATGTTGCAGACGTCCCTGTTATCCATAGTTTTTTGGCAACCTTGGTATTTAGCACTACTTGCACTGCGATAATTTATTGGATTTTTAAAACTGGCTATAAACTAAAAAACTAAAATAACTAACTTCATCGTTTTAGCTGTTTAACAGCTATTTCACCTAATCTGTTGCACACCCTATCAACATAATACCTACACACCCCCTATGGCCCGTGCCTGTGAGGCATGTAGGTGATGATAGAGACGTGGTTTATGAAGATTGCTAATGTAATTTAGGTGATACAGATAAGTGTTGTTCCGGGTTTAGTTGAGGATCACCTAGGCAACCAGCTACCCCGTACTCAGATGAAACTTAGATATCACTTAGCTGGTCACTTGATCTATATTGATAACGAAAAGGGTATGTAGGTCTATTCTATTAGCCGAAGATTTCTAACGGGTAGACCAAAACAGTGCATTGACGAGTACTGTTGCCTATGTGATTCTAGGCATAGCTTCAAATCAAATGACGGGTTGGTGCTTACATGGAGAAATATCAACCTCCGTCAGCACCATTTCTCCAAAAAAACAATACATAAAACAATGCTTTGTGGCCCGATGTGATCCGCGATAAAATTGAGTGTGGATCAAGCTAGTCATCACCTACCAGTTCATTGCACAGTGTAACAAGCCTCCCCCATTTCGCGGTCAGGCTTTGCGGCATCATAATCTTCTTGGATCAAGTGGATGATCAGGTTAGGTTTAGCGCCGTTCTAAGATCATCATTTTTAGCAAGGTTAAGGGTCATTGCAACAATTTGGAACTTTCGCGCCGACGGGTGTTAGCCGTATTATCCTCGGGCTGGCAAAAATGGGGTTTGGACGCGGCCGGTTAAAGTTGCTGTTCGCGCAGCTTTGGAATCGGATCAATGGCGACAAGCCTGTTGATATGATTTACCAGGATTTGAAATTGCGGCTTCAACCGCGCCAAAACACCATCGAGTCCAAAATCATGTTCAGCACAAAACAGCGCGAAGCCGCCGAACTAGCAATGATCAAGCGTCATTTGGCAGATGGCGGCGTTTTTGTCGATATTGGATCCAATATTGGATATTACGCGCTTAATGTTGCGCTGATGAGTGCCGGCAAGGTGATCGCGATTGAGCCAAACCCGCCCGTTCTGGCGCGGCTGCACGACAATATTGCGCTAAATAATTTGCAATCAAAAATAACTGTTCATGATGTTGCCATAGGCACCGCTGAAGGCATCGCGCATCTGATCATTTCAGATAATGATTTTGGCAGCAGTTCGATTGTCAATAAGCACGTTGGCAAAACGCATATTGATGTTGAAGTTGTGCCACTTGTTGAAATCTTGAAAATCAATGACGTTGCCAGTGCCGACGTGATCAAGATCGATATTGAAGGCATGGAAGATCGCGCTCTATTTCCCTATTTCAAAAATATTACCAAAGCGCAATATCCGAAATTGATTGTGATGGAAGACGGCATTAACGAGCAATGGGAACACGATATTCTAGGCTGGCTATTGGCCAATGGCTACCATGCTGCGGCGCGCACTCGTGGTAATATTATGCTTGAACGCAATGGCTAGCCACATAATTTACAACAAATTTAAGCCAACTCTTCGTTACCGATCAGAAGTGCCGATCAGACGCGCAAAGCAGGCAGGCCAACACCGGTTGAGTCAAAGCCGCCATCAACAGCCAATGTCTGTCCAGTAATATAGCTGGCTTTTTCCGAGCCAAGAAACACAATCGCCTCGGCAATTTCGGCCTGACTGCCATAACGGTTCAGCGGGATCGTGTCATGATAAGCATCAATAATCGCCTGACTATGAACCGCAATTGCCAATTTCGTGCGCACCGGGCCGGGTGCTACGCAATTCACTCGAATGCCAAATTCACCCATTTCAGCGGCAAATTGCTGGGTTAGGTGGATCACGCCAGCCTTTGACGTGCCGTAGGCAACACGCAATGTTGATGCACGCAATCCAGAAATTGAAGCAATATTGACAATGCTGCCACGGCTTTGCTTTAGCGCGGTAAGAACCGCCCGCGAACATAGATAAACACCGTCAAGATTAGTTGCCATAACAGTGCGCCAACGCTCAAAGCTGGTATCTTCAATCGAGCAGAAATCAGCAACGCCAGCATTATTGACAAGACAATCAATCCGCCCAAAAATCGCCAGCAACGCTGCAACCATTTTGTCAACGGCCACAGGGTCAGACACATCACAAACAAACGCCGTGCCGCCATCAAGCGCCGCCGCCGCTGCATCAAGCGCGTCTTCATCGCGATCAACCATCGCCACCTGATAGCCCTGATCGACAAAAAGCCGCGCCGTGGCAAGTCCAATGCCACGGGCTGCACCTGTTACAATTACCATTTTCATCAGCTTTGTCTCCATAGATTATGTTGGCCGGCTGGCGATTTCTGAAAAGATCATCTTTGATAGAGGCCGTTGGGGTCGTATTATCGGCAAAAAAATATCAACCAATTCACTGTCTCTGATTGATGGCAGCTTGACAAGCTGGATTGATAGAGAAGCGGCAAAGCGCAGAAATGAGGATAAAATGAAGTTAAAGCTGCATCATATAAACCTATCGACCAATAATGTTGCTGGTATGGATCATTTCTACCGCGATGTTATGGGGCTGAAAACCGAAACCGAAGGATTGCCGGTTCTGGAAAAGAAAAAGGGTTATGACGGCGATGTTGCTTTTGTTTCGGATGGCCATATCCAAACCCATCTGGCGCAAAAGGATTTGCAAGTTGGGTTTCGCACCGGCCATATCGTCAACCCGCTTGAGCGCGGTCACATTGCCTATCGCACCGATGATTTAGCCGCTTTCAAAGCGCATCTGGAGGAGAAAGGCATCGCCTATTCTGATTGGGGCGAAACAGCAGTTGCGGGCTGGCAGCAGGTTTTCTTTTATGACCCTGATGGTAACATTATCGAAGTGCATGAAATAACGCGCTAAAGGCACAATGCTCAACCGCTGAAAGGACATGATCATGCCTCACCTTCACGCCCCAAAACAAGATGGTTTGACGATTTTGCCACTGGTGAGACTTTCGATATTCCGTCACGGACAATGACGGATGCGTTGTTTGCGGCATTTAAATTGGCTTCGGGCGATAATTACCCAATCCATTATGATGTTGAATTCTGCAAAGAACGACGCAATCCAGCAATGTTGGCGCATGGCCTGCAGGTTTTTATCCAGACCGCGGCCGGTGCCGGTAATCTTCGGCAGCAAACAGCCGATGGTCTCGTGGCGCTTTTATCTTTTTGCGGCAAAATGCATCATACGCTTTATGCTGGTGATACCGCCTATCCGGGGTTGTAAATCGTCAAATTAACGCCACAGCGCACCACCGGCATTATCGAAATGCGGGCAATTGTTTTGAACCAGCATGAACAGCTTATCATGGAAGGAACTCATCGCTATCTGGTGAAGAAAAATCCACCCACTTAATGATTAATCATTTTGAGGGAAATCTGCGCCAAGTGCCTTAGCCGGAAAAAACCGCAAAGCCAACCCCAATCGACACACCAAAAAGCGCATGCATCATCCAGGCCAAGGCGCAAACCAGTGGCGGGTTTGGCGTTAAACGCGCCAAAATGCCTTTGCCAAGACAAGGCAGAAAAAAGAACCAAGGTACTGCCACGCTCATAACGCCAAAAATCAAGCCATCAACTAAGCTTGCCCGCAAAAACGTGGCATGCATGAGCCATGCATAAACTGCCGCATAACCAATCGCGACGCTGTAATGAACAAGCCAGCCAACCGCCAATTCATTTTTTCGTTCAGCTTGAGATTCGAGGTCACGAGCAATTAAATGACCATCAGTCATTAAGCCAAGGCTCCATCGCCCTACCATGGCCCAATTACTTGGTGGGATCGCTGTGAGCTTTTGAAACAGGCGCTGCCAGAGATCGAAAATGGCACAGGCAACAACCCCCACAATTAGAATTTGAATAACAAGCATTTCAGATGTGACTCACTGGCGAAAACAATTGATCGCGCCATTGCCAGACCGACCATAACACGACATAGGATTTATGGTTGTCCAGAATCCAGCATTGGTCAATCGCTAATCAACCATCATCGCGGCCACAAATCCACTGCTTCAAATATACCGCTAAGGGTTGATCGGCATCCTTGGCTCGGGTTAAGCTTAACCTGTTGCTTTTCATTTGGCAGGTCGCTCTGCCCTTTTCACCGCACCGAGGCCCATTACCATGCCACACAGAACCATTTTCCACGAAAATGAGGAAGACACAACACTTGGCGGGCGCATCTCAATTTCACGCGAGGCATCGGGATTAAGTGTTGCCGATGTTGTCAAACGCCTTGGCGTGCGGGCGAGCACTTACGAAGCATGGGAAGCAGACCGGTCTGAACCACGGGCAAACAAACTTGTTTCGCTTGCTGGTATTTTGAATATTTCACCGCCCTATTTACTAAGCGGGCTTGGCAAACAGCCACCGCAATCAGCCCTACCTGAACGCCAGATCACCCAGTTAAAAGCGCAAGTTGAGCAGCTGGAACAAAGTCTGAAAACCGCAACCGCCAGCCTGCGCCAAATCAAAAAGATAGTCGCGAAAATGAAATAGCTATTTCGCCAACATTCGCGTAGAGGCAATGATGCATCCACCATTTTCAAATGAAAGCCGCGATATTACTGTTAGATTGGCGCGACAAATTTGCCAAAAGCACTAACACGCCACATTATCATATTGCTGGTAACGGGCAAAATGCTTTAGCTTGACCTCTTCAGATTTACTGTTGATTAAAAAGGATCGAGAGACACTATGGATATTGCAGGTAAAAAAGCCATCGTTCTTGGCGGCACATCAGGCATTGGCCTTGCCACAAGTCTTATGCTTGTTGAACAAGGTGCAGATGTTGTTGCGGTAAGCCGTGACCCAAGCAAAGCTGGTGATATTCCAGCCGGCATTCGCCTTGCCGCGTTAGACAGCCGCGACAGTGAGGCGGTAGAAGCCTTTTTCAATGCTGAAGGCCGTATCGACATTCTTGTCAATTCAGCCACCGGCGGTTCACGCGCTTTTGGTCCGTTCATGGAAATGGATATGAAAGGCTTTCAAAGCTCGTTTGACAAGCTATGGGGCTATGCCAATGTTCTGCGCTATGGCGCATCACATGTTCGCGATCATGGAAGCATTGTTCTTGTTAGCGGCAGCCCTGCCCGCAAACCAAAGCCCGGGCAAATTGCCCTATCAGCTGTTGGTGGCGCTGTTGAAGCCTTGGCGCGTGCCATTGCGGCTGAAATTGCACCAAAGCGGGTAAATGTGGTTTCACCAGGCATTATCGACACGCCAATGGTGGCGTTGAGTGGTCAGGATCGCGCCCAACATTACCAGAATGTCACAAAAACCCATTTGGTAGATCGCGCTGGCCATCCTGCCGAAGTGGCACAAGCTATT
>MDTC01273284.1_pt1 | contig 14349 bp, 15 predicted proteins | sample 811181 | NCBI WGS metagenome assembly MDTC01 (sample SAMN05326644, study PRJNA326480) | marine metagenome | isolation source: seawater | place: Pacific Ocean: North | collected 2011 | reverse complement strand
GATTCTGACTGACGCTGAAGAGTTTTGCCAAAAAGTTGAAACTCGGTTCCGCGAAACCGCGCCCGGACTTTGGAATGAGACTGCGGAGTCTGCACGCGGGATGCTTGGGCAAACGCTGGAGGGTCTTCGCAAACGGTGGAATGTCGGATTAGGTGAACTGTTGGAATGGGTTTGTCAAAATGCCTCTGATTGGCATAAGACGAGTGTTACCAGTCCGGCTCAGGGCTATGTTTTAACTTTGCTGCCACTGTGCCTGATTCTTGTTTTACGTGAGGGTCGCGGGTTCGATTCGTCTTTGACCGGCGGACTCAATATGGGAAAGGCGGCTGACAAGGTTGGGGTTTTGGTTGGTGCTTGGTCTGGCGCGATTTATGGATGGCAGGGGATTCCTGAATCATGGCGATCGGGCCTAGTCAATGGTAAGGAAGTCCGGTTACGGGCAGAAGGGTTGTTTTCCAGACGTTTTCCCAAGGGAGCAAAGGATATTTATGAAATGGAACTGGGGCTGACTTCTAAGGAATTTGAGGTTGGGAAAAAATATTTCCAAAAAACATCAACTAAATTTACGCGACCAACGCCAAGGCCCATGCTCTCCTGGGAAGATGATTCTGCTGGTGAACCTGTTATCCCGGAAAAGTCTGATGCGGCAAGTTGGAGAAAATTTCATAAGGATAAGTCCCGTATGAAGAAGGACCGAAGGAAACATTTAAAAGAAAATGACGATGATGATTAACGGGTATTCTTCTGTCGCAGGAAAACCGTTAACCAGACTATGTATTATTTTTATTTATAAATTGCCCTAACTGTTTTTTGTAGTCTGGGCGAACAGCGGGGGAATCGTTAAACCACTTTAAAAGGAGCATCCCGGAGAAATTTTTTAAACTACTTATCGCCTTATTATGCACGGCTGTTATAGCTCAGCCTGCATGGGCGGCAGAAAAAAAGGGGAAAGAAGTTATTGTGGGTATGTCTTTGGAAAAAGCTATCGCTCTGCTAAGCGTACCAAAATCTATTAAGGCTCAAAGAGGAACTGAAGCGGAAATGAATAGCGTATCCATTGAGCACTTGGATCACGGTGTGAGGGTTCGCGCTCTTGCCAATAAAACTAAAATTGAAGCGCTGGAAGTCCTTGCTACATTCAAAGGTAGGTTTTCTGCTGGCGTAAAAATTGGGGCAAAGTATCCAGAGGTCATGAAGAATTTTTGTATTCCTGATTCAGTGAACTCTCATATAGCCAAATATCCTATATTCTGGAATGTATCTTTTCTTGAAAAACGATACTCCCATGTCGGCAAAGTTGTTCGATAAAAACAGTAAACTTCTGGAGTACAAACTGCTTAAAAAATAAGCGAGTTCATTGTGAGTGGTTTGGATGGGTGGGGGGGGGTTATCGGGAGTCTACCCCTGGGCGGCATTCAATTTTTCCGAAAGCATTGCAGGCGGGGCAGCTATCTACCCATTCGGTCAGGGTGCCGCCACATTCGCCGCATTGGAATTTCAGGATAGCGCTTCTAATTTGGTGAGACGCATTTTCCAGAGCGCCTTGGGATTGTTTTTCGTCCATTTGTTGCTTGTAGGCGTCGGCTAAAATAAGCGAAGGGATTATGGCTTTCTGGGGGTCTGTATTTTCCTCAATCACCTGTATCGTTTCCTGTGGATTACCTTCTTCCAGATACAGGCTACCTAACAACAGGCTCAAGGTTTCTCTGGTTGAGTTTTGCGAATTCTTTATAGCTTGCTTATACACCTTTACCATTTCTCCTACACGGCCTGACTCTCGATAAAACTTTTCCATTCTCATGAGACACGCTGGCGAGCTGGTGTTTTCGTAACCTGCCTTCCAGGCTTTTAAAGCCGCTTTCCCGTTACCTCCTTCAAGGCTGGCATCGCCCAACATAATATGAGCAGATAAATTCTGAACGTTTTCCCGTATTGCTTTTTTAAACTCTGGAATTGCCACCTCGAAATTACCGTTATTAAAGTACCGCACTCCATTATTATAAATATATCGACTCAGGGTTCTTTTCTCGGTGGCTTTTTTCTCTTTTCCTTCAATTCTGGAAATCAGTTTTTTCTGAATATCTCCAGCCAACGCCCAGTCTTCTGTTTTTAAGTGAACTTCCCTCAGGCGGTAAAGAACTCGGGGAGATTTTCGGTCGAGTTGTTGAATTTTCCCCAAGGTTGCCATTTCTTCCTGGTGCATTGCTTTGGCGGAATAGTCATCGGCCAGACTGTACAATGCGTTGAGGTTTTCGGGCGCGACTTGAACTGCTTTTAAATGAAGTTCTAATGCGCGGTCAGAATTTCCTTCTTCTCTTAATTTATTCCCAAGCCGGGTTAGGCCGATCACATGGTTCGGTGAAAGATCTAAAATTTTTTCGTAAACAGGAATAGCTTTTGGGACACAGCCACTTGCCACAAGGTTTTCGGCTTCCTCAAAAAGTATTCCAACGCGACGGTTGGTTTTATCCTGACGTTTGTTGCGACCGGTCACTTTCAAATTACCGAAAAACCTTTTTATGGATATTGTCCCGTGTAAGAGACCGGCTATCAGCACACCCAAAAAAACAGACCCTAGAAACAAGACAACCATTGGCAGGTGCAGGGAATAGGCTTGTGTGAAATGAATATCCACCTCATGCGGATTCAAAAAGGCAAAGTAGACGGACAGAAGTGTTAAAAAAAGAAAGGAAATGATTGATTTAAGTGTCACAGGGATACTCGTGGTTGATTGTTTTGCTCAACAGGTCAACATCAAGGAGTTTCTAAAATAAATTGGCCGACGAACAAGAGGATTTTTCAAGTTGATTTGCGACTGGTTAAAGCCGTATCGCTCATTATGAGTTCTAGCTATGAACATTTAATTATAAGCCTAACTGCTATTCTTTTCTATGGTTTCAAGGCAGTCGACACAATGCTCTGTAAAAGGGATGACTGTTAATCTTGCTTCGGGAATAGGTTCCTCGCACTCTGTACAAATTCCGTATTGCCCTTGGCTCATTTTCCCAAGTGCTTCTTCCACCAGGCGCAACTTTTTCCATTCCTGTTCGCCAATCTCCATCATCAGTTGCCGGTCGTAAGACTGAGCGGCATCATCTGCGAGGTCAGCCACCTGTTCGTTGGGCTTGTCCGCCTTTGATTTGATATTATTTTTTACATCACCAACCAAGGCGGAACGAATCTCTTCCAGTTTCGCCCTGAACGAGGCGAGTGTCGTTTCATTCATGATAATAGTATTCCTAACTTACTCCTGACAGGCTACTTCAATAACCGGAACGTCTCCCCACAGTCGTTCGAGATCATATTGAACCCGTATGTCTTTGTGAAAAATATGAACTACAACATCTATCAAATCCAAAACCACCCAGTTTCCTGAGGTATAACCTTCTATAGAAGAAAGTCTATGGGCTGATTGGTAAACTTCGTCCAGAACAGAGTCCGCAATGGCTTGAACCTGCATTCTGGAATTTCCACTGCAAATAACAAAATAATCTGTCAAGTCAGACCGGTTCCGCAAATCCAGAACCAGAATATCAAAAGCTTTTTTTTCAGCGGCAGCCTGAACGGCTAACTGCTGAAGGTCGTTTACGGTATCTACCATTCACTCATGTTAGGTTAAGTTCTGGTCTTATAAATTTGGTGCCTAATAATATATGCTTCAACTTCGGGTGGCAACAAGTTTTTGGGTATTTCCCTGTGTGCTATTTTTTTCCTGATTGCACTTGAGGAAATATCGCGTGGGCTAATTTGAAAAATAACCAATTTGCGCTCTGTTTCGCGGTGAAAAAATTCCTGTGTTCCGTTTTCTATTTTACCAGACCTGTAAGGAGAATCTCCATTAAACAAACTTAAGACCTTTTCTTCTGGAGAGAATGATTTTTGGCCCGGACGTGATGCCACTAAAATATTATACTTCTCCATAATTTTTTGTGAGTCTTTCCACGTGTCCAGATCTTGCAAATTGTCCTGTCCTATAATCAAGAATAAATCACTATTCGGAATTTCCAATTCAAGATGGTTTAATGTATCTATCGTGTAGGAAAGTTCTTCCCGGCAAATCTCCACATCGCAAATACTAAAACAGGCGTTGCCTTTGAGAGCGAGCCGCAACATCTCCCTCCGGTCGACAGTGGAAGCCAGAGGGGCACGGGTTTTATGCGGGGACTGGAGCACGGGTATAAATATAATTTGATCCAGACCAAATTTTTCGCGGGTTTCTTGCGCAAGCCCCAGGTGTCCATTGTGAATAGGATCGAAGCTTCCACCTAATATTCCGATTTGGCGATTATTCTTCATTATAATCATTTCTTCGAATCATTCCCCGTTTTGACCATTGCATTAGTGTAACCTTGAGCTAGCCTTCAACCCAAGCAACAAGTTTTGCGCTACAATACTTGTCATGTTAACGTATTTTGTAACACTGCGTCTATCTAAACGAGTATGGGGGTCAGCGGTAACATATTGATTTTAAATGCGCTTAAAACTAAAATGGTTTCACCCCCCCCCAGTTTGGTATCTGATTTGCTCTATATTCCTAAAAGGAATTATAATTTTCGTTTCTGTTTGAAGATTTATTCGGATTTTCCGACACAACCTGACGTAAAAGGAGGACTAAAGAGATGTTATCAAAAATTACTCGCGCTAAGAATGAAAAAGGTTTTGCCTGGATTGAGCTGTTGGTCGTTATTACGATCATCGTAATCTTGGCGGGTATCGCCATGCCTCAGTTCAACCAGTATAAAATGATCAGGCATAACTCTGAGGCTAAAGCCAACTTGAACAATCTCTACCTGGCTTGTAAGGCTTATTGGGCAGACCTCGATAGCGCTTCACCTTGTACCCTGGCGCTTGCGACGACGACCCCTTATGGTTATATTCAGGATTCAACTATAGTTTCAGCCATTACTGATGGTGCTGAGACTAGTTTCGCGGCCAACGCCCATCACAACTCTGGTTCGGCGACTTATTCAATTGATGCAAACGGAACAATTTCTTCAAACGTCAGATGAAAATTCATTTTCCCCAGTTCAGTAATCCCCGCAAAAGAGAGTGTCTGCATGAATAATACAAGTCTCAGTCGCTTGCGGATTCTATCTCTTATTTTAATAGAATGGATATTTTAGAATCCGAATCCATAGTGTATTCCTTCCTGCTGACCCCCTAATCACAGCCCGAAAACTGACCCCTCAGGCGATTCATCATCTGCCCATCCGAAAACCTTATTATCCTATTGAAATTAAAGGTCTAAGCTTCTATAATCTTGAGTATGATGATTGAAAAGGATTTCCTTATTATAGGCAGTGGTATTGCGGGGCTAACATTTGCCCTTAAAGCTTCCCAGTTTGGGTCGGTGGCAATTATCACCAAAGACGAGCTGGACGAATCGGCCACGTTGTATGCGCAAGGTGGAATCGCCTCTGTCATGACCGATGACGATTCGTTTGAATTGCACGCCAACGATACTCTGGAGGCTGGTCGTGGGTTGTGCCGTGAGGATGTTGTGCGCATCATCTGCAAAGAAGGACCTTCCTGTGTCAGAGAATTAATTGAACTGGGTGTCCAGTTCACACGTATTCGTGGTAAAGACTATCACCTAAGTCGCGAAGGGGGACATTCCAAAGACCGCATCCTTCATGCCAACGATCTCACCGGGCGCGAAATTGAACGCACCATGATTGAAGCGATCAACAGCAGAGAAAATACTGAAGTCTTTCCGCATCATATGTTGATCGACTTCATCACTCTCTCCAGACTAGACGCTAAGGTAGCACCGGGAAGCTCGCAGGATGAAGCGCTTGGAGCTTATATACTAGATGTCAAAACAAACCGGGTAAAAACTTTTGTAGGGAAGACCACTCTATTGGCCAGCGGCGGGGCGGGAAAAGTGTATCTCTACACTTCGAATCCGGATACTGCCACGGGCGACGGAATTGCCGCCGCTTACCGCGCCGGTGCACGGATCTCCAATATGGAGTTCGTTCAATTTCATCCGACTTGCCTGTACCACCCTCAGGCAAAATCGTTTTTGATATCCGAGACGGTACGAGGAGAAGGCGGTATTCTGCGGTTGAAAAATGGTAGCACCTTCATGGAAAATTATCATTCCCTGGGATGCCTCGCGCCGAGGGATATTGTGGCCCGCGCTATTGATCACGAGATGAAAAAAAGCGGCGACGACTGCGTTTATCTTGACACTACACACATCGAGGGGTACCACACGCGAGAACGTTTTCCAAATATTTACCAAACCTGCCTGGGTTTCGGATTCGACATGGCTCGCGAGCCTATTCCCGTTGTTCCTGCTGCGCATTATACTTGCGGAGGCGTTGCGGTTGATCTTAACGGGCAAACAAATATCCGTCGTCTTTTTGCCAGTGGTGAGGTTTGCTATTCCGGATTGCATGGCGCCAACCGCCTGGCTTCTAACTCGCTTTTGGAAGGACTGGTTTTGTCGCATCGCGCCGTGGCCAAGGCCGCTTCATTACTAAAATCAGATGATTTTAGTAAACACATCACCCGTGACATACCTGAATGGGATAGCGGGAGCGCGGTAGACAGCGATGAATCGGTTGTCGTCTCGCATAACTGGGACGAAATCAGAAGGCTTATGTGGAATTATGTCGGTATCGTACGTTCGGACAAAAGGCTCTATCGGGCCGAACGGCGCATCCAACTGCTTCTGGATGAAATTAAGGAATACTATTGGAATTTTACAATCACCAAAAATACTTTGGAGTTGAGAAATATTGCTCTCACCGCCCAGTTGATCATCATGGGCGCTTTGGAGCGAAAAGAAAGTCGCGGTCTCCACTTCACTTTGGATCACCCGCACACCGATGACCAAAACTGGAAAAAAGACACCGTGCTTCAAGACACCACACGGCGATTGATAACTAAAACCTCACATGGAACAACACTTCATGAATGAAAAATTCCCCATCTTAATTCGCGATTTTCTGGGTATCGCAACTCTGGCCTTTTCCTTATTCGCAATTGTTTCCCTAGTGACATATTCTCCAGCGGATCCATCAATGAACACCTCCCTTTCCACGCAAGCTAAAGTAAACAATTCGGGAGGACTGGTTGGCGCATATATTTCTGACGGACTGGCCCAACTTTTTGGCAGTGGCGCTTTTTTCTTCCCCTTGATAACTCTGATACTGGGCTGGGCACTTGTACGGGGAAAAGAATTTCATCACTGGCCGCTTCGTTTTGGTTCAGGAGTATTTTTGCTCATAGGATTGTGTGCTTTGTGTTCGATTCAATTCGATACCGATCCCGTTTTTAAAAATTCTGTTCAGGTAGGCGGTCTCACAGGTGAAACGCTGGGAAGATTTCTTGTGATGTGGTTGAGCACCATAGGTGCCACCATTTTTCTAGTGACCCTGATTTTCGCTTCGCTTCTTGCCATAACTGGAACAAATGTTAATACCATGCTGGAATTTACTGCCAGGTTTGTTGGAACTTATGTTGGAAAACTGGTGCAACTTATCAGCAAGTTAAAAGAAGTGTGTGGCGAGTGGATCAAAGTTGCTCGCGAGGCGTCTAAAGTTTCTAAAGCTGATAAAGTAAAACCAGAAGAAACATTTGAACCCACAGAGCCGACAATCGTATCCCGGGGGAAATTGCCTGAACCGGGATCCATTCAGGAACCGACCATCGTTCCGCGCAAAAAGAAATCCAAAGAAGATTTTATTGTTAACGAAGATCCTGTGTCCGTATCTGATAATGGCAATTATCAAATTCCGCCATTTAGTTTGCTGGATGATCCTATACCGGTAGAAGACTCGGTTGAGATGAAGGAAGAAATTCTCCTCAGCAGTTCCATACTGGAGCGTAAGCTGGCCGATTTTGGGGTAGAAGGAAAAGTGGTGCAGGTTCTGCCGGGGCCCGTGATTACTTTGTATGAATTTGAGCCTGCCCCGGGCATCAAGGTCAGTCGTATTCTTTCTCTGAGCGACGACCTGGCACTTGCGATGCGCGCACTCAGCCTGCGTATTCTGGCACCGGTACCCGGTAAACCCGTTGTCGGGATAGAAATTCCAAACACTCGAAAAGAAGTTGTTTCGTTTAAGGAAGTAATCACATCGAAGGAATTTTCTAAAGCCGATTCCAAATTGATGATGGTGATAGGAAAAGACAGCATCGGCGAACCGATGGTGCAGGACCTTGCGACGATTCCACATCTTTTGATGGCTGGCTCCACCGGGTCTGGGAAAAGTGTTGGGCTGAACGCCATGATCTGTAGCATTCTTCTCAACGCTTCACCCGATGAAGTGAAAATGATAATGGTCGACCCAAAAATGCTGGAGCTTTCGATCTTCGATGGAATTCCTCATCTGATTTCGCCGGTAGTAACCAATCCGAAAAAAGCCGCCGCCGCCTTGGGCTGGGCCGTACAGGAAATGGAAAACCGCTACAAGCTCATGGCCGAATTGGGTGTTCGTAATATCAGCGGGTACAACCTGAGAATGGATAAACTACGTGAAGAGTATGAAACGGAACTGGAAGCATGGGAAAAGGATCATGAAAAAGGAATCAAACCCCATGAAATGGATTCCGGTGAATTAACAGAGGAGGATGACGATAAACCCATTGAGCCTCAGGCTAAGTTGCCCTATATCATGATAGTTATTGATGAGCTGGCGGATCTCATGATGGTCGCCTCAAAAGGTGTGGAAGAAGCGCTCACCCGGCTAGCTCAAATGGCACGTGCCTCGGGAATTCACTTGATCGTTGCCACCCAGCGTCCTTCGGTTGATGTTCTGACAGGCATCATCAAAGCCAATTTCCCATCCCGCATTTCCTACAAAGTGACTTCCCGGGTCGATTCCCGGACAATCCTCGACTCCATGGGCGCGGAAAAACTTCTGGGGAGAGGTGACATGTTATTTATGCCGCCAGGCACACACAGGCTTTTGCGAATTCACGGGGCGATGGTGAGTGATGATGAAATCGAGGGAATTATCAAGTTCATCAAAGAGCAAAAGAAACCTGACTATATCGAGGAAATTTTCAGTTCTGTTGTCGTGGAAGATGAAAAATATGAGGAACCTGAAGAGTACGATGAAAAGTATGACGAAGCACTGGCTCTGGTCGCCAAGGACAGACAAGCTTCTATTTCATACATACAAAGAAGATTGCGGATAGGGTATAATCGTGCCGCACGCATCATAGAAACCATGGAGCGAGATGGAGTGGTGGGTCCCTCCGATGGAGTCCGACCCCGTGAGATTTACGTCAACCCCATTTCCGTTGAATAAGGGATTCCGCTTTTATGACTCCCTTGGGAAAGTGATGCGTAACCTCACTCTGCCATGAGGAGCGACTCATGCCCAAAGCTTTTCAAATTTTTGTTTACTGCTTGCTATTAGTTTTTGCGTTCTCGCTTTCGGCGAGTATCAGCGACGCAAAAAATTTTTCTTGGAAAGACGAAAGTGGAAAAGCCCACTTCACCGATGATCCTGCTAAAATCCCACCCAAGTACCGCAAAGGAAAAAAGAAAGGACTGCATACTATAAAGGAAGCTCCTCCTGCAGTATTGAATAGCCCTGGTTCTGGATCAAACCACCCCGTTAGCCGATTAGGTTTCGCCAGAGAATATCGGGTCCCGCTGATTCCGACTGAAAGTGGCAATTTTATTGTCGAGACAACACTTAACGGAAATGTCAAAGCTAATTTGATGCTTGATACCGGGGCATCTTTAGTATCCCTCACTCCAGAGGTCGGCGAAAAGCGGGGCCGGACCCGTTCTCCTAATTCAGCACAAATCCCGTTTCAGATAGCTAATGGTGTTGTGTGGAATCAATTACTGGCGCTAGATAAGGTAAGAATGTTGATACGGTGGAAGCGAGTATCGGCGAAAGAATGTCAGGTATAGGCGGGCTCCTGGGAATGAGTTTTTTCAGTAATTTCCGCATGGAAATCAATCGGGCTAAATCGGAACTTATTTTGAGGCCCATGGCGGAACCTGGCGAACAAGCATGGGATGGCAAACCCGCACTTTGGTGGAAATTAAAATTTAAACAATACAACAAGCGAATTAAGGAATATAAAATTCAGGCGGCACAGGCTGTGGCTCTTGGAAATCCCAGGAGTCAAACCATGACGCAAGTTGTCCGGTTTTATGAGAAGCTTCATAAATACCTTGCTTTACGCGGATCATTGTTTGGTGTCCCCAAAAATTTCAAACTGGCAAAATAAAAAATATAGCCTTTAATCTATCACTCCACCTTGTTCATGTCCGCTGAACCTTCTCACTCCCACACCGCAGTTGGCCCTGTCCTTTTTGTTTTTCTTGGCGCAAGTAATCTTGCTCGATCTTATTATGGATTAAAACGTTGCATTGCCCGATGTCTGTTTCCAAGGCCCGTGAGCTTTGTTCATGCTTTGGGTCCGGGAAGGGGCTATGTCCGCCAGGGAGGAATACTCAATGCGACCTATTCGCCAATACTAAACTGCGGTATTTTAAAAGAGGTTGGCGATAGAAGCTTATCCAATCAGCAGGTGGTAGCTCTTATCACAGATATCGGTAACGATATTATGTATGGTGCTCCTGCGGAGGAAATCATAGGCGGACTGCGATCTCTTTTTGGCACGTTGCAAGAGATGGGGGCAATTAGTTTGGTTACTTCTATTCCTGTAGATCTTAAAAACGATGTTGATGAATTCTATTTTCGCGCCCTGCGGCGCATCTTTTTCCCAAACAGTCCGGTTGAATACCACCAGGCCTCGGAGGCTGTCCGAGCGATCAACAAGTTTATATTTGAATCATCCAATGATAAATTGAAAGTGATAGGTGGGTTGGAGCAATATTGCGGTATTGATAAAATACACTACAGCTTGCTCAAGGGCGGATCGGCATGGTCACATATCGCAGGCAAGTTAACAGACTCTCTCGGTGTCGACACTTCTCCAGAAATAAATTATTCAGAGTTAGTAATATCATTGGCAAGCAACCTCGCTCGATTATTTTTTAGCGATATGCTCGGGATGATGAAAAAAACTAAAGAAACATTCTAAAACTATCATGGGATACCCGCTTGCTATAGTTAGGACAATTGGAATAGTTCTGACCTACATTATTTTTGGACTGATCGGTTTGGGATTGTCCCTGATATTTTTTTCGTCTAGAGAATCGCATTATAGGGGCATCATTTTTTTCACCCGCTTGTGGGCGCAATGTTCCTGTTTCTGGCTCAACATCAGGATCAGCAGAATCGGCGAGGAAACAGTTTCTCCAGGATCGCTCATCGTTGCCAACCATGTGGGGACTCCAGATATTTTTGTGATGGGTTCCTGCTTTCCTGCTTTTTTCGTATCCAAGGCGGAGATAGGGCGCTGGCCATTCATGAGTTGGTTGTCCCGGCTTGGTGCGACTATTTTTGTGGATAGAAATCGCAAGCAACAGGTTCGCGCAACAATTGATCAAATTCGTCAACGCATTGAAGCTCGATGCTCGGTGGTTCTTTTTCCTGAAGCACAAGCCACCGATGGAACAGATATTTTACCTTTCAAATCATCACATTTTGAAGCCGCAGTCCAGACTGATCAGCCGGTGGTTCCTGTCATCATCCGCTATCATGATGAAAACAATCCGTCTATTGCCTGCTGGTATAATATAAATTTCCTGACGCACATCATCCGTTTGTTAAAATGCCCACGTTTGGATGTGTCAGTGGAGGTTCTTCCTTCATTTGAGGAGGAAAAAGACAGGAGGATTCTAGCGCGGAAAAGTCATGAAGCTATTAGAGAAAAATTTCTAGCTTCGATTGAAAAATAAATTCCTGAGGTTTTCAAATCAAGTTACGTTTATAATTGTTCCAGTCAATATTCTGGGCAGAGATTAACTAGTAAAAAGCCGTATTAACAAAATATAAAACTCAAAAAATGATTTTACCTTTTAAAGGGAAAAAACCCCGGATCGATTCATCGGTTTATATTGTGGATAGCGCCGTGGTAGTTGGTGATGTAGTGATCGGCGAAGAAAGCAGTGTTTGGTTCAACGCTGTGGTTCGCGGAGACGTAAATTATATTCGTATCGGTAAACGAACCAACATTCAAGACGGGTGCGTGCTTCATGTATCCCGCAAAGACTATCCTTTAATCATAGGCGACGAAGTGACGGTCGGACATAACGTTACCCTTCATGCCTGTACCATATGGTCTAATTGCCTTATCGGAATGGGTGCGGTTGTCATGGACGGGTCGGACGTAGGCGAGAACTGCATAATTGGCGCGGGCGCACTGGTGACACCCCGAACTGTAATACCCCCTGGTAGTATGGCCGTTGGATCTCCGGCAAAAGTGAAACGCAAACTGACTGAAGATGAAATTCAATCTATCCGCGACTCAGCCAGCCATTATGTAGGTGATATCGAATCGTATTTATCCAAATGAATAAATTGTCAGAAAAACCCGTTTCACTTGGCGTGATAGGTGGAAGCGGCGCGTATGACCTGCTAGCCAATGGAGTTCTTGGCGAAAGTGTAAATAGCGCTACCCTTGAAACCCCGTTTGGTGACAGCGCCCCGATCCATCATTTTAGGGCTAATGATATGGACTACCTGTTCCTATCGCGGCACGGGGAAAAGGACTATTCGATCACTGCCCCTTTTGTTAATTATCGTGCCAATATTTACGCGCTTAAAGAATGTGGCGTGGAGCGTATAATTTCCTGGTCCGGTCCCGGTATCATCAACACCTCTTTCAAGCCCGGTGAGTATGTATTGCCGCATGACATCATCGATGAAACCCGAAAAAGGGAAACCACTTTTTTCAAAAATCGAGGTATTGGTTTCATTCGACAGAACCATCCCTTTTGTCCACAGATTCGCCAGGTGGTTCATGACTCAATGCACACCCTCGGATTTCCTCATCATGAGCAGGCCGTCTATGTTTGCACCGAAGGACCGCGACTGGAAACTCCTGCTGAAATTAAAAAGTTTCGTTTAAATGGCGGAGACCTGGTGGGGATGACCTTGGTACCCGAACTTTTTCTCGCCCGCGAACTTGAGATGTGTTACGCATCCATTTGTTACCTCACCAATTTTGCCGAGGGAGTAGTCGTCCGGGAATTTAAAAAAGGCGAATTGTTTGAAGGAATGCAGACCGACCAGGAAAAAGCGCAGGTTGAGGAATCCATTTCCCGTTTTCCTGCTATACTTGCCGGGGTATTTTTGAATCTGTTAGAGGCAGAGCGAGTCTGCCAATGCAAGAACGCTATGCAACGCTACAAAAATAAAGGCATGATTGATGGCGATTGGCATACTTGGCTCGGGCCTGCCTGAGTTTATTTGTCAGGTTCGGGGTCCATCGAAGTCACGCAACGGAATCCAGCATAATGATATCTATAGAGCGGAAGACTCATGATCCGCTTGGATGGGCGCATGCTATTATGAGAATTGCGCCAGGACCCACCACGCATGACCTTGCCTCCATTTTCATGATCGCTTGAAGTCCATTCCCAAACATTCCCAGTCATATCGTGTAAATCATAAAGGTTTTGTTTTTTTGTCCGACAGGGTGCGTCATCAATTCCGAGTTGTCTTTGAACCAACCTAAAGTTTTAGCCTTCTTTTTTAATAACTTAACCTTATTCCCCAATTGAGCGGACCTTTGCCATTCCGTAGGCAGGCGCTTGCCTATACTCTGGCAAAACGTTTTCGCCTCGAACCAGTTTACTCTCTCAACGGGCTTGCCTGATCCTATAAAGAATGATGGATTTTCCTATAAAACCTGTTCATGAATTTTTTGGGTGGTTTCGTATTTATCCATATAAAACGAGAACGTTTATATTTTGCTGGAGTGCTCTACATTACCTTTCGGGATTGCGACCCAAAGTAAAATAAGTATGACAACGCGACAACACCGGGCAAACGCAACTTTCATACCACCGTCCTCTTTTGAAACTAAAAACGAGTTTATCTTCGTTTTGAATTGTAGCAAAGAGGAGGCATTTTAGAATAATAGAATGCTGAGAAAAGAAAGGGGGGTTTCTCCGCCGGAAATCATAAAGAACAAGAGTTTTTCGATGGAGAAGGGACAAGCATGATGCACTGAATGAAAAGGAGACCTTATAGTGTTTGTAGATTTTTATTCAGGCGGCGTTTGATTTCCAGAAGTTTCCATTGGCTGGTGAAATACGAGGGAGCGCTTTCCCGTGTAACCGAATACACATTGACCACCTTGGATTTATCATTTAAAGAACCTCTTGCCAATTTATCAGTTGTATGAAAATTCATGACACACCTCCTGATTAACTATTCTTATGAATTTATAGAGCAAGGGAGATGCCAAAACCTTAATAGAATGGTAACTCATTTAAATATTGTATATTATACAGTTATT
>MDTC01199140.1_pt1 | contig 14349 bp, 13 predicted proteins | sample 811181 | NCBI WGS metagenome assembly MDTC01 (sample SAMN05326644, study PRJNA326480) | marine metagenome | isolation source: seawater | place: Pacific Ocean: North | collected 2011 | reverse complement strand
CGTTTTTCAAAATCCAAACACTACTTAGGAACTAATCCAAGCAAGAATTTCACTAAGGCCTGCTTGTCAGACACCAGCAAAGCCTGAATTTTCTTATTTTGCCCACGAAAGATAGTCTGTCCCAATTCGTCACCGTTTATATTAATTGCGATACACTGAACTCGATCTGCATATGCTCCCACAATTTTTTCGACTTCACGAAAAAAGCGAACGCTGCCTCCCTTGGAAATAATAAGCAAGCGCGACATGCGACTAGATGGTTCAGTCCCTCCCTTCCTATCCTCAAGGCCCTTTTGTTCTGTTTTCAAGACTCCTTCAATCGTCTCAAGACCAATAGTTAACTTCTTAGTTCCTTTCAGTAAATTTAACCCATTAACAAGCCGTTCATTCAAATCTATAAGCGGCACAACAAGCTTTCCATCATCCCAAAGTTGAAAATCTTTGTTAGAGAAAAGAGAACGTATCGCCTCGCACCTTTTATCTTCCTCTACTCGCTTTGGGAAATTTAAGTTAGACATATAATTCAATCCTTTAACCAACTGTTGATACAAACTTCGCTTCCTACTTTGATCATAGCGCCATCACCTTTTAGCAAAACTGCATTTTGCCCAAAGAAAACCCCTCCCTTTTCTGATGCTGGAAGCTTCTGAAGGACTTTGAGAAGCTCTGAACAATCTGCTTTATGAGTCTGCTGATTCACGGTGACAACAGTACACCTGGTGCAAGGCTTTACAAATTTTAAGACGACATCAGGACCGATTTGCAAATGATCGATTTTAAATTCGTCAAAAGGATTTAAGCCATCGATAACAATATTAGGACGAAACCTATCCATTTGCACAGGATTCAATCCTTCCTTTAACATCAATTCGTTGAGCACTTCTAGCGATCCGGTATTTGCCACTAAAAAGGGATAGGCATCGGCAAAACCCACCGGGCTATCACCTGATTTAAATTTGACCCTTCGCCGACTTTCCCCAGAAAACCTGACCAGCCTTGGGCTAAAAGACACATTAATCAGGTCACGCAAAAAATCGGAGGTCCCTCCCCCCCAGACCTGGGCATTGAGTCTATCTTTCCATACAGTCACTTCCTGAACACCTTCATCTGGCGCCGGCAGAGTATGACACTGCTCCCGATCAGCGCCCTGATAAGATAATTGCATAGCCCCACTATCTTTATACTGCACCGCACACCCCGACATTATGGGGTACTTTCGTTGGCTCATAAATTTACCATCCGGATCAACCACCATCATTTGACGATCGCCATCCAAACCCATTTCACCACATTGGATGGATTCATGGTTGAGGCCCTTAAAAGCTTTAATTGGATAGGTATGTAAGGCTGATACTCTCATTTTAAAGTAACCTTTTAGTGTTCTAAGCAGTGTCAGACCAAATTAAGAATACATGATCTGAATACGGATTCTACTGACAAAATGTGCTATTATCACATAAATTAATTATCTACATCTAAAAGCAGGTGTAACTCATTGGGAGCAACTTTGCTAAGACTAGTATCCATTATCATTTGCTTGATTACTCCTACTCTTTTCGAACTGCGTGCCAGTGCCAAAAACCTAATTACACCGCATAGATGGCAGGGTGAATATTTTGATCAATCCATGGGAGGGATCTGGTTCCATCTTTATTTTAAGGGAATGGGGCCTATCTCTCATCAAAAAGCAAACATTATTATCACGAACCTAATCACCAAAAAATCTTACTTAATCAGTCAAGCACACTCAGATATGAAAAAAGCTCCCAGTATTATCTGGAAAATTCCCCAAGGAAAATACTTTATCAAGAAGATTTCTTTAATTGATAGCAAGGGTCAGGAACGAGAGTGGAAAAACAAGAAAAGAAGACGAAAATTTGTAGTGAAAAAGGTACATCTTTCAAACCTTGGAGCTTGGCTATTATCACCAAAAATCGAAACGAACCAAAAAAAACCGCAAAAAATCAAAATTAAGTTTTATAAAATTCCGAACAAATACAAGGAGGCTTCGAAAGATGATTCGAGTGTTGTAGCAGTTATAAACGGCTTCACTGGTTTAACCCAAAGGGTAATCGGTGGCGAATCACTTAAGAAGAAGGAAAAAAAATTATATACTGATGATTCAGAATTAAGAGCCTCTTTTAAAACGACACAAACCATAAGTATGTACTATGCCTTGGACCTTATGAGGCATAATAGACTTGCTAACCAGGTCGTTCCTATTCTTAATCATAATGACCCTAACATACGATCATGCTATACAGATAGACTTTATGAAGACCCTGAACTAAGCGGAACAATTGAATACAAATTCATAATTTCGTCAGTTTCAAAATCAATAGTGAGATTAAAACCCACTGGTGGAACCATTCGGTCTTCAAAAATGATAGAATGCATATATTACCAACTAAAAGGCATCGACTTTCCAGTAACTGATACCATGGGTGGATCGATTACATTTACCTTCAAAACAATCGATTGATCTAACAGGAGAGAAAATGGATCACGCAGAAATTAAGGACAACGTCCAAAAACAAGAAACATGGTTAAGAGGCCTATTTGCTCTTTTATTTATTATAATCTCCAGCTTAGCCGAAACAATAATATTAATGATAAGTATTTTCCAATTTGGCCATATACTTTTAACCCAAAGTATAAATCAACCTTTATTATTGTTCAGTAAATCACTTAGTAGATATGTATATCACATTACAATGTATGTGTGTTTTTCCACTGAAGAAAAACCCTTCCCAATTGGTGATTGGCCAAAACCAAAATCTCTAGATGATTAACGAGTAATTTATCTCTATATAATAAAAAATAAAAATCTAATCAAAACTGATTTAATGCTGAAGTGGCTTTTTGTTAATCATCAGAATTGAACATAGTAGATACCACTAAGAAGCTTTTGTAGTTTTATCACGGTACTTTCCAAGAACGTATTTCTGAACCTCTTCAGGATCTCCAAACGGTTTCACGAGAATGCCCACGGCCCCTAACTCCATCGCTCTAATAACTTTTGGAGAATCCTCCCCCTCACCCGTACTCAGAAGAATAGGTGCATTCGGTTTTATTTTCATAGATAACTGAATGAGCTCATTAACGTCCACCCCGAGCATATTTAAATCTGTTATCAATAAGTCATAAGCGGTATTTTTTAATACTTCGATAGCTTTCTCTGGAGTCGTCGCATATTCCATAGTGAAGTGGTCTTCAAGATAAAAACCCAATATTTCTGCTACATCCGGCTCGTCATCAACAACCAATATTACAGGTGAATTACCCATAAGAACTCTCCCAACCATTGACCAAACAATTTACGGTCATAGTATTATTATATTGTATTACAAACAGAAAAGTTCCGTATTACTAAAAGGTATATTTTATACTACAGAGTCAATGAATTTAGATTCACCAAAACTCAAAAGTGATGTATTAGATAACGTTTCTTTTAAGTCCATCAAAATTATAAAATGCTCGTCAAACTCCGCTATCCCGATTAACTCCTGGGGATTAATATTAGACTCTACTTTAGGATTAAAATCAATATTTACACTACTTATTTCCTGAACTGACAAGACTTTATCGACTGAAACACCCATGGCTCCTTCGTCTGTATCGACTACTATAAAAACCGCATGATCATTATTTTTATTCTGTTGAATCTCTATCTCAAGTTTAGCCGTTAGATCTACAATTCCAACGACTTGACCACGAATATTCACTAAACCCATAAAGTATTCAGCTGTATTTGCTACAGGCTTAACATATCGAGATTTGATGATTTCTCGGATTGTAGTCAATGGTGTACCAAAAGTTTTATCACCACATTGATAAATTAAGAAACGACTTTCACTTGTAGCAGCGGGTTTAGCTTCTTCAACATTAGACATATTTCAATTCTCTATTAGATGTTTGACTCAAGAAAAAATTACCTACCATAGGAAGGTTCAAAATAAGCCCCGGCTCACCATTTCCCAAAATAGTAACTCCATTAACACCTTTGAGATTTTTAAGTTTGCCGGACAAATCTTGTGTAACTATTGCCTGCTGATGCATAATCTCATCAACTTCAAAGGCTATGCGATTAGATCCAAGCTCCACCAATAAAGCTGGCCTTCTATATTTTTTTAAATGCATCTGAGCTATATCGCTCTGCCCATCATTCCCCTCTGGACTCTCCAATTCTGATACCTCCCGACTCTCACCCAACTTTTCTGAAATCTCAGGATCTTCGGGAAGGTACTTTCTTAATAACTCCAAGGGAATCACATCACCCCTTAAAGTTATCACTGCCCCTTCTCCTGTAGCAGTATGCACCTCCAGATTACCAACATCTATCACTTGGGAGACTTCCTGTATAGGAACTGCATAAATGCATTTTCCAATTTTAATCAAAAGAGCATCGATAATACTTAAGCTAGTCGGGAGTGATATTACAAAGGCCGTTCCTTTACCTTTTAAGCTTTTTATCTCTATCGTACCACCAATATCATTAACTGATTTTTGAACTACATCCATCCCAACGCCCCGACCAGAAAGATCGGTAACATTTTCAGCCGTTGAAAAACCAGGCAACATTACAAATTTATATACTTCTTCATCAGATAAATTAATGTCATCTCTTATTAAACCTTTCGAAACAGCTTTTGATACAATCCGCTGCTTATCCATACCTGCACCATCATCTGCGATAATAATCTGGACACCATTAGTTTGCTGGACTGCCTGAAGATATATGGTCGCCATCTCATTTTTACCACTCTGCTTTCTCACTTCAGAACTTTCAATCCCATGATCTACAGCATTTCTAATAATATGAATTAACGGGTCCGTGATTTTTTCAATTACCGTCTTATCGAGCTCAACATTTTTACCTTCAATCTCGATCTGCACTTTTTTGTTCAAGCTTCTTGAGGCATCTCGGATTGTTCTCTCCATTCTCTGCAGTAAACCTTGCAAAGACTGCATCCTTAGAGATAGAGACTCTACCTGAATTTCCTTCCCTATCTTATGAGATAATAAAATAGCATCACTAGCAGCTTTACTATCAAGTGAGTTAGATTGTTTATGATGCCAAATAATTGACTGTTGGGTTGATAATTCACCTACGGTTTTCATCAAATCGTCAAGCTTTGAGGCCAAGACCCTTATGGTCTGGTTGGGATTTTCTTTTTTACCCATCTTCTTTTGCAATTCCAAAGCTTGATCTACTGCTTCAGTAGTCGTTGACCCTTTATCTACTAATATTTCTCCAATCTTTCTATTTTGGGCATCCAATGCATCTTGCAATTCATCATCAGTAATTGCTCCGCGGCTAGTGAGGATTTCACCCACATTTGCTACTGATTTATCATCCTGTCGTTTTTTCGGTTCTGACCCTTCGACTTTTCTAATCCGGTCGAAATAAATTATCTTTTCTAAAGTAAGGTCAATCTCTTTAACAGGGACATGAGCTATGTCATCATTGAGGACTCCGACCCATTTGACCATAGTATCTTGTGCGCCTAGTAAAAGAGCTAAGATCTCCTGACTTATTTCAAATTCACCCTTTTGAAGTAAATCAATAAAGTCTTCCAGCTTGTGAACAAATTCGTTAAATTTGTCCAAACCAACTGAAGAAGATGATCCTTTTAAATTATGGGCACAGCGAAAAAGGGCCTCTATTCGCTTTTCGGAGTGACCTTCTTCCAGTTCTAAGCAACATTTTTCCCAATTATTGAGCAAGTCCAAAGCTTCTTCAATAAATATTCCTATAAACTCTAGATCTTCTGATGACATGATTTCCTCGGAAAAGTTAGACTTGTTCATCAAATATTTTAAACTGTATTCTACTTTCGCTAAACTAATAACTTATACATTCCTGTATAGGATAGAAAGAAACTCAGATATTAAAGGATCCACCCGATAAACTTAACGGTATTTCCAGTATTGAGGTATGAAAGACTTATTAGAAATGGATGTAATTGAGCACCTTTTTGGAAAAAATCAATGGGACGAAAAATTGGGAGATGCTGAAGAAAGCATTAAAATCCTAACATTCAACCTTGGTAATCAAACTTACGGAATCAAATTAGGACAAATTAGAGAAATTGTAGAGCCTTCGCCTATTCAAAAAGTTCCGCATACTCCACAATGGTATCGCGGTATATTCTCCCTGAGAGGCGAATCTATGCCACTGATCGATCTGAGAACAAAAATGGATATACAACCATGCCCTGAAGATTCTAATAATGCTTTTATGATCTTTTTGCATAATGGCAACCCTCACGCAGTCATCGTAGATCGGGTGAACGAAGTTCTCGAAATTTTAACTTCTGAAGTAAACTTTGAGGTTTTTAGAGAAGGTAATACTGAGGACTTTTTTCGGGGGACTTTTATTAAGGATAGCCAGTTAATACCCTTGATTGATATTACATTGCTAAATCTCGAATATAATAGAAAAGCTGAATAGCCTTATAATAAGTACGAAATCCACTTCAGTTGTCACTATCTTTATTTATTATCAGCTAGTTGTACTCACCAACATCATTTTTTGAGATACAAATTAGCAATTTACAACTATGAAGCCTTTATTCCTCTTCAAATCATAATTAGACTAATAATTATAGATCTTTATCTATCTTCTGTGGATGAATCTATCGTTTTGAGCAATTTTCTATATTCTTTTCTATGCTCTGTTATTTTAAGGATATACAATACGACGCCCTAAGTATATACTCCACCGAAATAGCTATGGAGCTATTTTAAAATATCAGAGGCATAATGTGAATTGGCATATTTCTAACCAAAAACTTGAATCCCTAGACTTTGAAGATCGCAAACTTGCGAAAGAAATAGTGGCCTATGTTCATTTTTTTCAGCAAAGAAGGCTCATTAACTCTAATGAAGATTTTTCCCGATACTATCTAACTTTCTACGTAAATCTAAAACGAATTGGTCTTGAAGAAGAAGCTGAATTCATGCTCGGTTTCATCACCCCTAACTACTACAAAAAATCCTTACAAAATCATATGTTAAAGGCATTAAAGGCACAAAAAAAATTCGAACGAATCAAACACCGAACCGACAAGGATTCTTTACAGCTGAAAAACAAGCTTCGTATCGACTCAGAGTACCTCACAGTAGGTTTAGAAGCTATTAAGTTCCTACAAACAAAAGACTATTTTCCAGGAATGTCCTTTTTTCGTGAATTTACAGAAACATTCGACCCCACCGACTACCATTATTCAGTAAGACCAGTTTTAACTTTAATTCCCTGTAATGAAAATTCCCAAGCAAGACATTGACTCCGGTTTTTTTCATCGTTTACAATTATCTTAGAGATTATTGAAACTTTATGATCGGGAAAATATTTATGGATAATATGAGTACTAACTGCCCAAAGTGTGGTTCTGATGATATTGTTAAACACGGTAAATCACCAAATGAAAAACAAAGATACTTATGTCAAAACACAAGTTGTAATGCAAAAACCTTCATTAAGGAATACGAAGAAGAAGCCAAAATTGATCGCGTTAGAGGATCTATTATTGACAATGCAATCCTAGGAAATAGTACCCGAGATATTTCCAAGTTACTCCAAATATCAGAAAATGCTGTAATCAATGAAATAAAGAAATCAATATCTGAAGAGTTAATAAATTTTCGTGCGATAGATGATCTAGATGAGCAGCATTCAATTACTCTACATCAGGTATTTCACACTCCTGAATCACAAGAGCAAGTATGGAATACTGTTAAGCCAACAGACGACTGCGAACACCTATGGTATGCCGTAGATCAAAATACAGGTAATATACTCTTATGGATCATGGAATCTAATGAAGAAAGTGCGCTAAAATCTGCGAAAAAAATCTTAAAGCCACTTGGGGTTCATAATTTTCATACCGACGATGATTCAGATATGTATGATAATGATGATACAATCAAATCTACTGGATCATATGACAGATGAATGATTAAGATGCTGCCTGCTGATTATTCAACTGAATAATATTTGCAATCACTGATTCAAGTTCTTTTTTACCAATTGGCAAAGTCATATACCAATCAGCTATCCTACCCTCATCACTCAGGCTATTTATATTATAACTGCCAGAGAAAACAATATACTGGGTTGATTTTGGTGTGGCTACTTCCTTCATTTTAGTAACAAGATCCTCACCTGACATGGTAGATAAAGAAGATCCTATGATACATAGGTTTGGCTTGAAATGAATTCTCTGGTTTATAGCAACCTTTTCAGAATGTGAATATATAGTAGTATAACCAAGATCTAATAATGTCTCTGAAACCCACTGACAAAATTCCAAGTCATTATCTACTATTTGAATAAGATAATAGTCCTCTGTAGTTTTTAGAGACATCAAGGGAGCAGTAAAGCTGTTATTATCAAAAACTATAGGCTCTAATACATTCCCTATAATTTCTGAATAACGCAAATAATAGTCACTTGAATATTCGTTCACAACTTCATTAATCGAACTCGTTGCTATAGCCTGATCAATCTGTTGAAACATCTCATTAGGTTTCCACGGCTTATAGAAAACTTGATCAACTTTTCCTCTTTTAATAGCGCTCTGCAACATACCTGATTCAGGAGCACCCGTAAGCATAAATCGTTTACACTCTTTCTGACTTTCAGATACTATTTCTAGAAGGTCTACCCCTCCCTTTTCACCCATGTAAGCATCAGTAATAATAACTTTAACTCTATATGAATTCAAAACATCGACAGCTTCATCATAATTACTCATAATTTTGTAGTTCTTAATATGATTCATTTTTCTGATAGCAAAATCAAACATCTCACGAATTTCTTTTTCATCGTCTACAAAAAGAAGATCAAGAACTGGAACAGAATCTTTATAAAGAGGTATTTTCAGATCAAAACCACTGGCCCAACCTTGTTCCGAAGAATATGTAAGCTCACCATTAACGGAACCCGTCAACTCCTTAGCCAGAGCAAGGCTAAGTTCCATATTTGATTTGATACCACCCTCGTGATTCACCCATTCATATGGTTCAAACAGCTTTTCAACCGAATCTGGAGATACACCTGAACCGGTATGACTTATCGCTAAGTTTATGTGACGATCCTCGATTTCCAGACTGATTGTGATAGTACCATTCTTATCACAAAACTTTAAAACATAGTTTAGTAGTGTCAGGATAATTTTATTAAATTTCACAGGATCACAAGTAATATAGACCTCTCCTGTAGGTTCCATCTTTTTATATTTAGTTAATTTAAACTGAATCGAATGCGTTCGACATATTGTACCAAAATCTGATTCTAGACTATTTAAATAGTAATCTACATCAATGGGGACAACAATCGATGATTCCTTTGATGTCTTTAAAATTTTATAATCAAGCATTCCCTCTATTGCAATTGCCAACTTATAAACTGAATCTTTTAACAAAGAACTCTCTTTAGATTCTTGTTCAAAATCATCAACCGCTCCGACGACGACACTCAAAGGTTTTAAAATACTGCTGGACACCCTATCCAAAAATGCCCCTACGGATTTATATAATTTGATATTTTCTTTTTCTATTACTTTGCTACTATTTTTGAGTTCGACCATGCCACTTTTCGCCTGTTGTAGATTCCTAGAAACCTTATTGTAATCTTCAACTTGGGAAGACAACTTATTCTTCAAACTCTCAACTTCACACTTCAATTCATATATGGTACGTGAAAGATTTTTACGAGATATAGAAAAAGCAACTGATACAATAATTAACAACATGTAGGCCAAACCTATAACAAGATAGGTGGGCACCTGATCCGCATCTTTAACATTGGCATAGGCCAAACTATCGATTGCGAATAATAAAATTAATAGCATATATTTATTAATAAGCTCTATATCTCTCTTCATTACGGTCGATTATCCTTCAGGTAAAGAGATTTTCAACAAAAGTTTAAAATTATAGTCTTTTATCAGACTATGGTTCGGTTACTTTGAGATTAATTCAAGTAAATATTTACAGCCTTAGAAGCGGTATCTGCCTTATACCTGATAACTAGCTAAATTGACGACTGAATACTAAAGAAGATCAATACCATTAGGTTAGCTACTCGAAATTAGCTCACCCTCTGTTCGATTTTTTTATTTATGAGTCAATATTGAGATTACTTTATCTATTCCATTAATCAAAAATAGCAGTATTAATCAGGTTCAGTAGAAACTGTCATTGTATATTTTTAAAAGCCTAAAAAATTAGGATAAAGCTGATAAACTTATTAAACTATAAAATATCACTCTCAATATTCAGATCTGTACGCCGATGGAATATCACAATATTTTGCGGGGAAAAAGTGATCTACGGATGGAATAATAACAAAATAAGATCAGGTGTAATAGCCGTATTAGGCCTAATATCAATTATCTACCCTAATCATCTATACGGAAAATTCTGGGCCATTAAATGTAACAAGGAAATGCTTAATACAGTATTTGGCGGTGACTGGAAAAAAGTCACTCAATCTAGCTTTCAAACCTCTGGACATGATTTATCAATGCTCAGCAAGTTGAGGCATTCGCCTCAAACTGCAAAAGAGTGGAATTGGAAAATCCTTGAGAAATTATCTAGAAGCATTGTCCTCTTAGGAAAGTCGAATCATAAGGGTGGACCCTCAGACATTATGTGTAGTCAAGAAAAAAGATGCTTCGATCGCTGGAATAACAGTAAGTCTTCTGTTATCTGCTTAAATTCAAAAGTTCGCTATTACGAGCCAGCTGAGCTAATCTACAAAGTGGATTCTGCAGATTGGTGGAAATGGCTAACAGATACTTACGGCAAGCCACTGATACAGAGCGGCGAATCATGGATTTTCAACGATACTTCTGGCTATATATTAGTGGATGGTTTGGAGTATGGCGGTTTTAGAATTCGATTCTACCACCGTCAGTGGATCTCTTATATTGCTAAGGAAGTTTTTCTGACCCAAAAAAATGAGTCTCGATTAAAAATCCAGATGCTCAAAGAAAAAATTATGCTAGAAAGAGCTAAGAAAGAAGCTGAAATAGCCAAAAAAGATGTTCAACCAATGAATTCAAAAAAAACTAACAATAAGTAATATAAAATAATTTAGTGTGCTTCCAGCCAATTTTCGCCACAGCCAATATCGACCTTCATCGGCACACGCAAATCAAACACATTCTCCATACTTTCTCTAATAATCTTGGAAACTGATTCGATTGCATCTTCCTTTACTTCAAAAACAAGTTCATCATGAATTTGAAGGAGAAGACGAACCGGAAGGCTTTCAACCTTAATTCTTTCTGATACTCGATTCATTGCTACTTTAATCAGATCTGCTGCACTTCCCTGTATCGGAGAATTGATTGCCATGTTTCTCGCCCGGGACTGGACTGCACTATTGGGATCATTTAAGCCAGGAATAGGTCTCCGTCGACCTCTAATCGTCTCAGAGTACCCCTTCTCACTGGCTAAACGAAATAATTCATCTGTGTACTTTTTTATACCTGGATAAGCTTCAAAATATTTATTCATAAATTGTTTAGCCTCTGGTAGAGAAACCCCTGTCTCTTGAGCTAACCTTTGAGGACCCATACCGTATATGATCCCAAAATTAACTGCTTTAGCTCTAGATCGCAGATCAGGACTGACCTCATCAAGAGGTACCGAAAATATCTTGGCAGCTGTAGCTTGATGAATATCTTCTCCATTCTTAAATGCCGAGATAAGATACTCCTCGTTGGCAAAATGAGCCAGCAAGCGAATTTCAACTTGTGAGTAATCAGCTGAGAGAAAGACAAATCCTTCATCCTCAGATTTGAAGGCTTTTCTTATTTCTCTACCCATAGCACTACGAAAGGGAATATTTTGAAGATTAGGATGATCCGAACTCAACCGTCCTGTAGCTGCCATAACCTGACGAAAGTGAGTATGGAGCCGACCTGTCTCTTTGCAAACATGCTCAGGCAAGGGATCTAAATAAGTACCTCTTAGTTTAACAACACTCCGATACTCAAGTATTAAACCTGAAAGTGGATGTTCCCCCATGGATCTGAGTACAGACTCGTCTGTCGAATATCCGGTTTTAGTTTTTTTAATTTTCTTAATATTCAGTTTTTCATGTATTTTCAGTTTTTCAAAAATAATCCTTTGTAACTCTTTTGGAGAAGCTATATTGAAATCTTCGCCAGCAATATCGAAAATTTTTGACTGAATTTTTTTCTCGCTCGTGGCTAGTTTTTGGGAGTATCTTTTCAAAAATTCTATATCAATATATATTCCATTTGCCTCTACCTGAGCAATATTAAATACTAATGGTATTTCAATTCCATAAAAGAGCTCTTTCTGACCTGTTTTTTCGATTTTAGATTCGTATACCTGCCATAACCTTTTCACAACCCAGCTCTGATAAGTTGCCAAATCATCAACACAAGATTCATCCCACTCTTCCCCAAAGACTCTATACAGGCAATGCTCCAGCGAATGCTGATTGCTATTTGGATCAAGTAAATAATCGGCTATCATCGTATCAATACATTTGCCTTGTATTTTCAAACCAATCGAATTAAGACCATGTATCGATCTTTTCAGTCCATGACATATCTTTGACACATTTTGATCTTTCAACAATAAGCTTAATGCATCGGCTTGATCTTGATTGGAGTAATCTACGGAACAGACATGATCATTAGAGGTACGCAAGACAATACACAATACTTTGTTATCGATAGGATGATCGTTTTTGGTTACAATAGCAAAGTACATCAAACCATCTTTTTTAACTAAACCATAGAAAGTTTCAATGTCTACGCTTTTTATTTCATGATCTTTAACTACAACCTTACTATGAAAGCTCTGCTTCTTTAGTAACTGCCTGAAATCCATACGCTCGTAAAAATCAGCTAGCTCACTATTATCTACAGACGAAGACCAGTCAAAAATTTTAAAGATTTTTTCCTTCGAGAATTTTAAATTTTTCTCAATAATCACTAACTCACGAGAAAGAAATGCATCACTTCTAAAATCAATTAACGATGCCTTCTGTTTTTTACCTTTAATATCTTCTATATGTTCATATATTTTTTCCAGGCTACCATATTTGGCGATAAGCGTAGCGGCTCCTTTTTCTCCAATACCTTTTACCCCCGGAACATTATCTGCCTTATCCCCGATTAATGCCAAACATTCTACGACTTGGTGAGGTTCGCAGGAAAATTTCTCCCGCACACCTTCAATATCAACTATTTCAGCAGGCTGATCTTTCTTAGGAGTATATAGTAATACATTATCATTAATTAATTGATAAAAATCTTTGTCACCTGAAACTATCACCACTCGCAGATCAGGAGAAGCATATTGATGAGCGATAGAACCAATAACATCATCCGCCTCATAACCTGTATGCTGCAGCACAGGAATATTCATTGAACGGTAGAGATCCTCCAACAGAATTAGTTGCGATCGCAGATCAACAGGCATCTCCTCACGATTTGCTTTGTAATCTGCATATAAATCATGACGAAAAACTTTACCAGAGACATCCAGAGCCATAAATAAATAGTCAGGTTTTTCTTCTGTAATTAATTTATGTAGAAATTGAGCACAACCATATAAAGCTCCAGTCGGGACCCCATCTATATTCGTAAGACGAGTTCTACTGAAAGCAAAAAAATTTCGATAAGCCATAGCCATAGCATCAATAATAAAAAGCCTTTTCATGATGTACAATCCTCCAATGACTGTCTTATATATTCTAACAGAATCGGGAGAAGGATCGTAGCATCACGAATCTAATACGGGCGCATTAATGAATTTTCGATAGTAGTATAGATCACATATTTCAGATTGCGGGAACCTTTTTCTTCTTGGACAGGGCGGGTATAATGCATATATGCATAGTGTGCTGGGAAAAATATTATGTCACCAGTATCAGGTTTATAAATCAAATCAAACTCAGGAAAACATATTTCGCCACCGGCATAATCTGAATTTAAATATAATAAACCACTGCAGCAATGTTCGCCTATATAGATATCGGCATGTTCTTTCATATGAGCACCAGGAGCATACCGCATGACTTCTAGGCCATTGAGCTTACCACCTTTCATTTGATATATTTTTTCGTACTCGCCTATAGCCTCTATATATAACTCACTGACAAAGTATTCTAACGGCGCCATCTGATGTTCATCAATATAGGTATGCAGATTGGATCCAACCGCACCTGTATCCGAATCATGAAAAATCGAGTCATTAGAAGTCCATAACTCACCTTGTTCTAGCTCTTGAATAACTTCTTCATATTCTGACTTTGGCCCCAAGTTAACCTTCACAATACCTGGAGCAAGTTTTTGT
>MDTC01108675.1_pt1 | contig 14349 bp, 14 predicted proteins | sample 811181 | NCBI WGS metagenome assembly MDTC01 (sample SAMN05326644, study PRJNA326480) | marine metagenome | isolation source: seawater | place: Pacific Ocean: North | collected 2011 | reverse complement strand
TCTGTTTTTAATACCAATTACGCTGTAAATAATAGCACAGACCAGACTGACTATTTGCAACACAGGAGTCACACTTTGCACAGATATGAAAAGAGCTGTGATTGTCAGTCCGTATGTTTTTAAATCTTCCATTATTCAATTAAAGTCCAAGAAGTAGTCTGTTCATTCCATTCGTATTCTTGTTCATCTGTTGGATATGGAATAGGCGGTTCCCAGATAAAATCAATTTCATTCCAAGTCCAAGAATTAAAAGGCTGCTGTATTAGCTGCCAAGCTTGTGTTTCTTGATTCCAGAAATATGGATTATTATCATTCGGATAAGGTGTTGGCGGTTGCCAATCAAAATTTTCGTCTAAAATCCAAGATGTAAATGGTTTTTTATCAATAAAAACATCATTTTGTTGATCATAAGTTCCGCCAATTGCAGCAAGTTGTTTTCTGAAGTTGTTATTGTATGAAGTTTGTACCCAAGTTCCCATCCCAAACAATTCTTTTAAAAAAACCTTTCCTTTGTATTCAGATTCTGTTCCGTCTGTTTTTAAAATAACTTCATTGTTTACAACGATCACCTGTGTCACAATGTTATTTTCGTCAAGTTTTGCAAAGTGAGCCATAATTAATGAGTATAAGAGCCGGAGCCGGTGAATTTTAAAATTGTTGTGCCTGCGACACTAGATTGATCAACGTCGGGATTTCCTTCTGTCACTCCGGAATAATTTGCGGTCGGCATTCTTAAAATAACCACTCCAGAACTTCCTGCTCTGGAACTATTACCTACTCTCGCAGAGCCATCCCCAGTGTTTGCAGATCCTGTGTATCCGGTTCCGCCTCCAGAAATTCCCATAGCATAACCACCGCCTCCGGCTGCATAGTAAGTGTTTGTCCCTGTGATTTCGACTTGTAAACCTGAACCAATATCATAAGTTATGCCCTGGCTCTGGTTTGTAGGTGTTGTCAATCCTGCACTCCCGGCACCTCCTCCGCCTCCGCCACCTGCGAAAGTGTTGGCAACTCGTGAGTCATAACCACGAAACCCGGAACCACCTGCAAAACCTTGTCCTGTTGTTCCGGAACCACCTCCGCCAATAGTTGTTGAATTTGAGGATCCAGCACCTCCGGAACCTCCTGTCGATCCAGACAAGGATCCTTGAGTTGGATCACCCGCACGACCGCCCCCATCTGAAGTGATTGTTGTTATGTCAGAACCAGATAAAGAAGAAAGTGATCCACTTGAATTTGATGCTCCGCCTCCAACTGTAATTGTGTATTTAATACCGGGATTAAAGGTCAATTGTGATTCATTTGATGCTCCGCCTCCGGAATTTGATCCATAAGAAGTTCTTAATCCTCCGGCACCTCCTCCGCCTCCACCACCATTAGGAAATCCACCGGCAACGCCTCCGGCTGATCCACCTGCAGCAATGACAAGAAAGTCGACTAAAGCAGGTGAAGCCCCTCCGCCTGCAATTCCTCCGAAAACTAAACTTTGTCCAAACATATTATGAAGCTATTTGTGAAATTGAATACCAAAATTCTGTCGCACCGACACAGACTATTTGTACAAAATTTTTCGTTGATGAAGTGTCATCGTAATCGCCTGCTATTTTGTTGAATGTTCCACTTGCTCCTCCGACTGTAAACGCTAGAGTATAAGAACCGCCTGCTCCTGTAAGGATTGCGCACTTTGTGATTCCGATTTTTGGATTTGTTATGTTTAACGTGGTCGCTTGATTTGGTGTTAATGTAAACACTTGAGCAGCGTCAAAATTCACATCTACTGAAGCCGCTGCCGATAGTGCTGAAGCTGTTGAAAATTCAGCGTCAATCTTTTCAAAAGAAATAGCATCGTCAGCAACTTTGTCATTTGTTACAGCGTCGTCTGCGAGATTTGCAGTTCCGACAGCTCCTGCAGTTGTTGCAAGTTTACCAGCCAAAGACGTTGTCATTGTTCCTGCAAAATTTGCGTCATCATTTAAAGACGCTGCCAGCTCGTTTAATGTGTCCAGAGCAGCTGGAGCCGAGTCGATTGCGTTTGCAACAGCTGTGTCAGCATAGGCAGTCGTCGCAACTTTGGTTGAATTATCACCAGCGGATTGAGTTGTTGTTGTTGGGCTGCCTCCTAAAGCAACGTTGTCAGCAATTGTCAAAGCGACTGATCCTGTCACATCACCTGTGTGGTTTTGATTGTAGAGATTTGTCGTTCCTTGAGCGACGTCATCTGTGTCGAGGACTACAGTCCCAGAAGCTCCATTGACTGAATTTACGTCTGAAGCGTCGTCAGTGTAAAGCTCAGTCATCATTGACTCGATTTTTGTAAAGGCTGAAAAAAGACTTTCGCCTTGTCCTGCGCCTTCAGCTCCGATTGTTAAGTTTTGCTGTGCCATTTATTGTTTTTTTAAGATGTTATTTTTTGAGTAATTTGAATGAATCCGTTTGCTTGTTCAATTTTATAAATAGGGTAAACATCCAAAGGATTCGGGAATGGATTTATGATGTTTAATTTTACGGTCATGAATTTTGGAGTCGCAAACGCAGCATAAGGAGCAAAACCGACGTGAGTGTCGCTGCTATTTATGAAAGTTCCAAAACCGTCTGTCATATACGAGCCAACGTCTGGACTTGCTGTGTCAAACCTAATAGAGTTCGTTCCATAGCTGCCAGAATTACCGTTTAAATCTGTGATGTCACTTAAAGTTTCGGTGAGTCCTCTGTAATACGTTTGACCATTATAGCTAAATGTTATATTAACACCACCATACGAAACAAGAAGTGAATATTGTGTTGACACAATTGATCCAGGACTCGACCCTGTTCCTGCTCCGATTGCTGTGTCTGTACATGTGCTTATGATTCCAGAATTTGAATATCCTCCAGGGATTGTGATGTTTGCTGTGTATGTGCTAGATCCCGACTGATAAGTTGTTGGGCTGACACTGTTTAAAGTCCCAGCGGAAACGGTTGCGCTTACTGTCGCTCCTGTTGTACCGTTTGCCACTGCAAAGTTTGCAGTTGAACAGTCAAAAGTTGCACCGGATGCAGCTGCAAATCCGTCGCTGTTGTCAGTTGTTAAATCAGTTGTGTCTGTTGTGTATTGAGTAGTGTCTGTCGAAACAAGAGAACCGTCTGCGTCAAACGGATAAATTGATCCCCATCCATTGGCTGCATTTACATCACCCCACCAGCTTAAACTGTAGCTTTTTCCGTAACTCATAGGATCCAATCTATTTTGTGAGATTCATAATTAGGACTCTGATCTTCGTTTGAATTTGAAAACCATTCTGGATAGAGCGAAGACGCCTGGAAAGCCATGTGATCCAGGAAGCGTTCTTGATAGCTCTCAGCCCTGTCTCTCTCTATTTGTATCAATGCTTTTACTTCTGACTCAGAAGGCTCTGAGGCGTTCTCTGAGGTCTTTTTAAAGACTCCTTTGTTTGTGATTACAAATTGAGCAGTCTTGAGAAACTCAGACATGGTCAAATGGATCAAAATTGGTTTAATGTAGGTCTTTAATAAATTCAAATAAGGATCCGCCAAAGATCCTCCTGTGATCTCTGACGAAATTTTATTATAAAGGTCTGTTCCTATGATCTCACGCAAATATTGAGTCTGAGCCAAGTGCAAAGCTGGGATCAGTTTATTTCCGTCAATTGATCCGTCCAGGATAGGACTCTTTTTAACGATGTCGTTTTTACTACAAAATAAGACTGTTGCCATGTTTTATTTTTTATTTGTTATGCCTCGACTTGCTGGAGTTTTTTGCGCCTTTCCAGATCCAGCTGGTTGTTTGTAGGGAGTGTTTGCAACTTTTTTGTCATTTTCAAAACTTGCTGTCTCTGACTTTGGTAAAAATTTACCATCTTCTCTTTTTCTAAAAAAGACCATCCTGCGCCAACGATGGCGGCAATTATTTCCGCCAGCAAAAAGAAACAAATCGTAAAATTTCTCTCCAGATTTTGCTAGTTTTGGATTAGGTTTTTGCTTCGATAGTTTTTTAATGTCCTCGAATCTGTAAAGAAGACCATGTTTTTTCCCCTGGTTTCTGCCCATCATAGTTTTGCAGAACTGTCTTTGTGGATCTTTGTTTCCGTCATATTTGTAACGCAGTATATAAAGCCCTTGATCATATTCGCTTTTGGCTGTTGTGTCTGGTTTAAATGTGAATAGTTTTGTCGCTTGTTTTTCCAGAAGACTCAAGTTTTTTTCAGCTTGCAATTCGTCCTCCATGCTTCCAGCGTCTTCCTCCTCTATCAGTTCCCATTCATCGCCTAAGTCCTCGCCATAGTTTTCAATATTTTCCAGGATCTCTTTTTCATGCTCTTCAGACAGATCTGGCTTCTGACTTGAAAGCTCCTCTCCGATTTCTTCCTCTCTTTGCTTTTTAGTTGTGACATTGTCAGTGTTTGTGAACTCAATTGGCGTCAATGTTTGGAAATACAAGTCCAAAGAAATACCGTTGACCCCTACAATGTCAGAAAGCGCATTGATAATGTCCTTCTGATAAGGTCTTATCACTAGATTTTCAAACAAATTGTGAGCGTTTTGGATCTCTTCTGAATTATTACCCAGGGAATTTCCTGTGTCACGGATCCCAACAAGCAACGGAGACGTAATTCTGTGTCCAAGTAGCAGTTTTCGTGTGCACTCTTCAGAAATGTACTGATAAACTTCAGCTGAATTCGGAGGCGTGATGTCCTCGATTGTTGTCTTAGTTTCTGGAGAGTCAGAAAATGAAACAATGATCTTGTCTCCTGTGACTCCTGTAAGCTTTTCAACGACCTCAGATTTGATCTGACGCATTTTTTCCACTGTCGGAGTACCATTAGAAAAATTAATAATTTTACTGCCCGAAAAATTTCCATCGACCTCATTTACAAGGAATTGCGAGATTGAACACTCAAGTTTTCCGTAATTAAGCGATCCAATGTGATCGGGTACGGAGTAATAATGAAGCGAAGGAATGTGTCTTCTGATTATATAGATTTCATTAGTTGCTCCAGAACCAAACACAGGGATCCTGGTCAGATTATCCCCTTCCTGGTATTCTGCCCATTTTGGGTGATAAAAATAAGCGTTAATTTTCCCCTTGTCATCACATTTCTCAGCTCTCAACGTTTCTCTGTTAAAATGAGAAACCTGGACAACTTTTTTCTGTAGATAGGAAACTTGAATTGATGCCTCTCCTAGAAGCTTGTAGTCTAAAGCTATTTTTTTGAGATCCGCTTCTTTTATTAAAGATTTAAAAGCTGCGAATTGATCTGGTCTCCTGGAAGCGTCATGTGCGTGGATCTGTTTTCCGACAATTTGATTCACAACTCCTGTGACTATTGAGTGAGTTGTCGGACTGTTTAAATAAACATCAATAATCTCTTGATAAAAAGAATTATCTGCTCCAAAAGAGACAAAATCGTTGTTTGCGTCCTCAATGACTTCTGGGGTTTGATATGCTTCCAGCTGTACGACTTCGAAATTACTATTCATAGATCAAATATTCATTGGTTTGAGTGCTTTCGAATGTGTACTCTCCAGAGTTTATCGAGTAGCTTGCAGCACTTTGATTGGTCACAAAGAGTTTGTCTCTGTAAATGACCTCATTTTTAACTGTGTCATTAATTTCCAGGGTGTATGTTAGGTCTTTTGTAGTATCAAAACCAAAATTCGCTGTGACTGTGAAGTAATATTTCACAGCGCTAAATGAGCTAAAAGATTGCTCGAATGTTTGTGTGTCCTGTGTCTCATTTTTTATTGTAACCTTAAAAATCGCCGCCCCTGTTGGCGTGTAATTTTTAGGAATGAAATTCAATGTGTGTGTCGCCTGTGTTCTGTCTAGTATTATCATTTTTTAAGGGTATAAATTCCGCCAGGAGTTTTAATTCTGCCAGCTGACATGATCTGATCCAGATCTTTCTGACCTGTCTCCTTAAAAAATTGTGTTTCTGTGATCTCTAAAAAGTCCGACTGATCGAAAGCCTTTTTAAAAATGATTTGTTTTGTATGTTTTGTCTTTTTTGCCATGTGTTTGTTTTAATTGTGTTTGTAGGGCTGCCCTATAAAGGAACAACCCAAACAAAACACAAGATTTTAGCTATTTGTCCCGACTGTAATTGTTTCAGTACAAGAACTTAACCCAGCTACAGGGTTCGCAGAAGTCGCTCCGTCAATAAAATTCGGAGGAAGTGCTTCTTCGGATGTAAATTCAAATGTATATTGAGAAGCATCGCCAAACGCTCCGCCCGTCGTCATAGATCCAGAAGTCATCTCTGCTCCATGATCTTTCCCCATTAGGAAAAAATTGGAGTTTCTGTCTTCTATTATGATATTTGGACGACCATGTGAAATGAGCTTCCACTCTTTTTGATCTTCTTTTGTTAATTTCGGCAGTGTTATTGATAACACAGTTGAGAAAAATGCTGTTCCGTTGTCTCTCGACACGTTTGCAGTTGTCTCCATTGTATTTCCAGAACCTTTAAGATCATATTGAAAAAATGTCGCTGTCCCTGTTGCGTCAGTGACCTCGTCATTTGATCCCAAAGTAATTGTCCCTAACCCACCGAAATCAGTCAACCAAACTCTGTTAATGCCACCGATCTGATCTTTGCAGTTCGTAGCCCTTCCTTTAGTAATTAAACAAGCCATAAGTATTTGATTATCAGTTAGTTAATTAAATTATGCGTAATATACAATCTCTGCTCCGTTAGCAATGTTAACGCCTTGAGATCCTCTTAAGATTACTCTCGCATTCAACGAGCCATCAACCTTCGACATATCTAAAATTGATACTTGGTTATTCTCTGAGAACAACGCTGTGCTGAAGATCAAGTTGTCTGATTTAGTTCCAATCATTTGACTTGCTGGCATTCCTGGCGCATGAAAGACCTTGATTCCCTCAAAATAGAGCTCCTGTTGTCCTCTGTACCATGTAGCACCTTTGTTGTCGATACCAGCTGCGCCTACTCCGCCAGATGCGAAACCGCCTAAACTTGAAACGTATGATTTGAAGACGTTAGTACCAACGTATAGATACAAATTGTCTGCGCCATAGATCGTGTCTGGGATGTTTGAAACAACCTTCCCCATTTCAACAACGACTGAATCCCGAGTGATCGAGCTTGCAGCAACGTCAACAACTGTAGAGTCTGCAGCTGCTAAGACAGTCACTCCGTCTGTTTGTCCAGCTGTTGAGTTTGCGCCTTGCCAGAAGTTTGTTTCCATATTTGCAGCAACCTTGTCAGCAACGTGCTGAAGGATGAAAGTAGAAAGATCAGAAGCGATTCCGCTTTTGATTCCTTTCATTTGAAGGCTTTCAAATGTAGTTCTATAGTTTTTTGTACATAATTCGAGATTAACTTGAAATTCTTCTGGCTGAAGTACGATTTCTGTTGTTGTCAGAGTACCTGTTGCAGAAAAATCACAGCTTGCATTTTTGATCAAATTAGCGTCAGTATTTAAGACTTGGATTACTTCTTTTCCCTGGATGTTGTCTCTGACATCTACAGTTCCAGAAGCTAAAGTTTTCCCAGAAAGAAGCGAAGCGGACAAATATCCGCTGGCTTTTTTGCCCGAGAAAGAGTTATTAGTAAAAGTATGAGTTGTAGCCATGTTTTATTTATTAAATTGTGTGATTAGATTGTTTAAATATTGAGCTCTTTGAACTGTGACATTTGAAAAAGTTGCCTCTTCAGAACTGTTCGCTTCTGGATTGTGAGCAATAGGCTCGACAACTTCTGAAGTCAATTCGATTTCTTCTATTTTTTCAACTTCTGCAAGCTCTTCAGAAGTTTCGTTTTTAGTTTCTAGCATTGTTTTGAGTTCCTGGAGTTGTGCGCTCAAGCTGTCGAATTCCTCTTTTGTTGCGTATACAACTTTATGAGATGTTTCAGTTGACTTGACGTTCCCTTCTGGAGCTTCTTCAGTTGCTTCAACTTCTTCTTCTGGTGTTTCTTCAGTTTCTTCTTCGCTGCCAGCTTCTTTGACTTGATCAATGATCCCTTCTTCAGAAATTACAATCGAAGCCCCTGTCTCTAGGAGATAGGTTCCGATTGGGAGAGGGATTTTGTCCTCGCCTTCGCTAACAATAAAGATTTCGCTGCCACTTTCCAGAGAGGTTGTCTCAACCTTAGTTCCGTTTTCGAGGTTCATTGTCTCTAGCTCAACTTTTTGCTCGTTGAGTTCGATTCCCAAAACCCCTTTGATTTGATTTAGCATATCTATTGCGTTCATATTTTTGGGTTATATAGTAAAAACGTTTTTCGATATGCAATTCGGTCAAATTTTAAGGGTAAATTTTAAACAGAACCTATTCCCTGGGCATGTGTTTCTCCTGTACAGCATTTCTTATCATAGGTTTTGCGGTCTTTACACAAACAAGCTCTGTCTCCGCCAACTCTGTTCACTCTGCTCACAGTTTTTTTTGGTTTTTTTCTCATTGTATTATTGTTTATGAGTTTCGCATGGCATAAACCAGGTCATCCCATCCAGATCATGAGTGTGAAATCCGCTGCAATTAAGATTTTTGGCAATCTCTTCAGCTTTTTCCTGGGTTGAATAAGCCAGACGGTCATCAATTATGGCAATCTCATCGTCAATGATTCTGGTTTCCAGCTCTTCTTTGGCTTTTATTGGAACACAGTTCGGAACTTTCCTTCCATTTTTTGTTTTAAAACCAAACATTTCATATCCTGCAGTACAAGGATTGTCGTCGTCTAGCATTTCAGAAAGCAAATCAAGCTCTCTGAGTTTAGCTCCAGCATAAGTCAGACCAGATTTGCCTCCCCATAAAAGCACAGAGATTGTCCCGCAGGCTTCATTGTCGCCCTCCTTATAGTACTCCATAGCTCTGGATAAATAGCTGTACATCCTTTTAATGGTCTCAACACTGATCGGCTTTCCTTGTGACAATGCTGCAGCTCTGACTTTTCCGACCTGGGTTGCGCATTTATTGCCATTCTCTTCGTTTAGCTTCATGCCTTTTTTTGCGTTGTTTTTCACTGCGTCTGGATAGTCAGTGAATGACTCCATTTTTGTCTTTTTCTTTTTCTTCTTTTTCTTTTTGCCATATCCAAGCAAGTCCTTGACTTCAGACATTAAATACTCAGCCTCTAAAACGTCGAGCTCCTCCAGGGTTTCACTGAGGGTTTTGTCTTTAGGTCTTTCAGTGTATTTTTCCGAGAAAAACGCCTCAATACTAAAACCAGAGACTCGTCCGCTTTTGATAAATTCGTCCCAAATAGACTCATCGTTTACCTTCATTGAAATCATCCAAGTTCCCAGGGGAAGATCCATTCCGTAAAGAGCAGATTTGTCTTTTTCTTTGTCCTCAATTATCCAGGACTCAACAACCGTCATATTTTCAAGCTTGTATTTGTGTTCTAGGGTTGCCTCTGATTGATTACCCTTGATAAAAAACATCTCTGAGGCTTTGCGGACTGTTTCTTCGCTGAAAAAAATATACCATTCTTCGTTTGTGCTTTGATCTTTACGATAGATCGTTCGGTTTGGAACCAAGGCAGCACCCATGACAATTCTTTTTTCTTTGTCAACCTCTGCAAATTTTACCTCGTGGGAGTTTAATGCAACAAATGATTCCTCAATTGCTGGCTTGTCAACAAGACTGATCGCAGTGATAGTGTTGTCCTCGTTTTCTTCGTCGATTATTAGTTCAATTATTTTCATATTTATCCGATTGTTGATTGTTCAATTATAGATCTCTCTAGTGATTGGGCAGTGGTCACTTCTCCACTTGTAACATAAGCCCTCACAGGCTTGTCGTTCTGTCCGCTTATTGTTTCAGCCAGCTGGTTTGTGCTTGATGTTCCGACAACGTTAAACGCTGGAGCTGCGCTTCTAGGAGTTGCAACATTTGAGCCTCCAGCTCCTCCAGAAGCTTTTGGCTTAGATCCAGAGACAATTGAGTTGATGTTTTTAAGTGCCATCGCTCCAGCAAGTCCAGCCTGTATGAAAGGATAAGCTGGAAAACCTATTGTGACAGGACTAGCAGAGGCAGTCGTGAAAGCATTTTGAACTCCCTGGACTCCAGAAATTGTCGCCTGTGCTATTGCTGCAGCTTTTCCGATCTTAGATCCTTTTCCAGCTATGTCCTGGATAAGTGCCAGACCTTGTTTTGCAATTTGAATTTTTGCGTCTCTGACAGAATCTTCTCTTTTTATTTCCTCATCTGTTTTCTGTTTTCCTAGTGCCTCAATCTTCTGCTCGCTTGCAACTTTAAAATCCTCAAAAGCCTGTTCTGCGTCAGTTCTTGCCTGTGTTCCGATAGCATAATTTTGAATCTGTTCCTGGAGTCTTTGCTCCTCAATTTGTTTTTCTAATTCTGCGACAGCAATGAGGTCATTGATTCGCTCCAGAGCGTCAGTTTTTTGTTGAGCTGTAAATTCTTTTTCCTGGATCATTCTGGCATTTTCTGCCTCAGTTTTTGATTTTATTAGATCAAGCTGTTCAATTTCTAATCCAACTCTGTTGACGTCTTGCTCAGATCTGAATCCCTCAATGTTTTCCTCAACGTCTGCAAGATTCTTTTTTGCTTCTATAAGTGCGACCTGGTTCTCAACATTGTTCTCGTCGATTTTAAGACGTTCTTTTGCTAGATCGATCTGAATGTTTGCGTTTGCCTTTTGAAGCTTTTCCTGCTCATCTAAAATGCCTCCTAGTTTCTCATTGGCTGCAGTTCTCTCCTCAATACTTTTGGAAACGTCATCTCTGATCTGTCTTTGCAATTCTGCGTCTCTCTGGAATTTAAATTGTAAGCGATCATTTTCAGCAATTGCAACCTGGGCGTCCTTTTGTAATTGGACTAATCTTTCAGCCCTAGATTTTGCAGAGGTTATGTCTATCTCGTCCAGGGACTTCTGAGTTGCGTCTGCAACACCTTGAGCCAACTGTCCGACTTCGCCAACAGCCTCAACAAAATTGTCAGCAATTTGCTTTCCTGCGTTGCTTATGTTTTCACCTGTTTGGACGAGCTTGTTTTCAGTTGCTTCAATTTTGTCCTGGAGCTCTGCAATCTTATTTTCGTCATTACCTCCGAGGAAAGACTGTTCAAATGCGAGCTGTGCTTTTTGAAATCCTAGGACAAGACCCTGGATTGTTCCCACAACAACATTCAAAGCAATTGTCAAGGATCCGCCAACAACTTTCTGCAGAGCATCAAAACCTCCTGTGAGCTCATTGACTCTCTGAAACATGTTGATGAAGATTTTGGCAACGTCTGCAGCAACTTGTTGAACTGTTCCCATTACAATGTTGACAGCGTCGAGAGCCTTCTGATTGTTTCTGAGTCCTTCTGCTAGTGTTGCAAAACCTGCAACGACTAAAGCCAGACCTCCGACCAGGAGACTTTTCATTGCGCCTCCAATTCCTTTGACTCCCTTTTTTATTAAAGCAAATCCTTTGCTGGTTTTTTTACTGTCTTGATTAACTTTCTCCAGAGCCTTTTTTGTCGTGTCTCTGAAGTCTTTAATGTTGTCATTTAGCTCATCGATTTGCAATCCAACTTCATTGAATGAGCTGGTCGCTTTTTCTATATTAGCGTTTAAATTTATATTAACTTCTTTTCCCATAATTCAACAGAGTTAGATTGACCGCTTCTCGCAGTGTTTGAGGGATTTTATTTTTTCCAAGTGCTGTCCTGGATAAATCACCTAAATTTTTTTTGTCGTTTTTGACGAGATCCAGCATGTTTAAAATGTTTTTTATCATGGACACAAATAAGATTCGACAACTTTTGCAGTTGCCCATTCGACAATTATTCCGTATTTCCCAATATTATTGTCATCTGTAATTCCTAGAATGACATAATTTGTGTACACAGGAAGATCAGTCAAAGACATAGCTCCTCCAGAGAATGAAGTTGTCTGAGGGACTCCAGCTTTAAAAGTTACTCTGATAAGATCATTGGCAACAGGATAGGATCCTGTCCCTGTGTGTGCGATTTGCAGCTTCATGTCATTAGTTGTGTACGAATTTGAAAAGTCCTTGTCACAAACACCGTCTGATCCTATCATGTAAGTGAATAAATTGCCAGCGTTCCAAGTTGTGAGAGTTCCAATTTGAATCGCTTTGGTGTTTACTTGACTAGACGAGGCAATTGTTGAGCTAGATAACAAGCCAGAAATCGCATCACCTTTCAAATCAGACGTTTTAGTTCTAGCAAAAAACCTGTAGAAAATTGTCGCTGGATCTGTGAGTCCTGTCAGTTGATATGAAATTACAGGAGGGATTGAGAATTTATTGACAATGGTTGTTTTGAATGTTACATCTGTGATCCCAGATTTTGCTTTTAATGTTGCAATGTCGTCTGAGTCTGTCAAGTCGCTTTGGCTTGTTGAATATAAGAATCCATACTCTTCGAGCTGCGGTGTTGTGTTATTGAGTCCCAGCTCTGTGATCTCATGACCGAAATAAACCGCTGTATTTGTTGAGGATGCAACATTTGTCTGAGTAATTTTTGGAGGCGTTACAAGCAAAGGAGTGTCCACAAACATTGGAGTCGGATTGTTTGCTGGAGTCGTGTTTGGAACGTCAGTTGTCAAGTCTGGAATTGTGAATCCGTCAAGTGCTCCAGATCCGTCGATTGTGATCACGTTGTTGTCTGTAAAAATTGAACTAAAATCAATTGTCAGAAATTGTGAGAAGATTGATGTGATCGTGTTAAACTTAATCTCTTCAAAAATATTAGTCAGTTCGACAGTGCTCTGGTTCGTCTCAAAATTTGTGTTGATTTTGTTTATTCTGTAGATGTCATCAAAGACAATTATTTTGTCTGCAAGACTTAAATTGTGCATCATTTTAATTGGGAGAAATGCCTTGACAGTTGTCAGTCTTTTTCTCTCGTCCATCATGTCCTTTACAAAGCTTTTATAATACTTTTTAAATAATGACTGAGGATTTGGCTCTCCTGTAAATTCGTTAAATTCCTCGTTAAAATTTATTGATTGATTTACGGAATCCAAGACAACTAAACTCAAAAGATTATTCATCGGCATAAATGGAGACAGTTGTGTGTTTGTGTCTCCTGCTAGATTCAGAGTTGAAATTGTTGACAGTGTTCTATTTGCGTAAAAGATCAAAGGCTTTCCTAAATATGGATCTTGTTTGTCGTCAACGGAGTAACCATATTGGACATTACTGACAAGCTTCTCACCGTCTGAATTTGTTTCAAAGACTGAGTCTGTTGTCTGATATAAGTGCTCATATTTAAAATGTTCAAAAGGCAGTTCAACAGTGTATTTCGTACCGTTGAAATCTTTTCCGTCTGCGTAGTTTAAAGATCCCCAGGACTTTCCGTTTGTGTCTTCGTGGTTTTTTGCAAGAAAGGATCCAGAGTCCTGGTATTTAAATTCAATCTCTTTGAATGGAAGTACTGAGTCTGTTGTCGTTTGTGTTTTGTCCAGGTGCGATGTGATGTCCCAGGTCTTTGAGCTTGATGCATAAAATTGATCTAATGTCATGACCTCAATGACACCGTTTTGATTCTGGAAGGCTGTCAAATTAAATAAACGAAAGACTCCCTGGAGAAAATCCATTGTCTTCATTTTAGGCACTAGAGATGTAATGTTGACATTTTGGTTCGCAGCATAAGAAGCGGATCCTCTGTATGTGATTTTTGATTTGCCTTTGAGTGGATTGTTTGGATTGTGTTCAATGCTGACGTCAATTGTAAAACTGTTGACTGTAATTGTTTCGACGTAAAAAGTGAAGACACCGTTTGGGATCTCGATTTCAGTTTTGCCACCGTTTTCTCCGTTTAATGTTGTGCCAGCTAAATTGTCCCATCTCTGGAATTCCTCACCGTCTTTTTTTATTATGACATTGTAAGAAGCTGAAGTTGTCGGAGCAACAAAAATCTTGAGCTCACGTTTGTTTTTATTAGCGTTGAACTCATTTTCAAAGCTTGCAGACTTGAAACCTCTAATGTCTGGAGTTGGATCGTTTATGATTGAGAATCCTGTTGCTGGGTATTGAGCGTCTTGATCCTGGAACAAAGCTCCTTTTTTATTATGTAGCCACATGTAAAGATTAAAGAATTCCAAATTGCTGGGCTTGAAAAAATCGTCACTGAATGTGATGTCATATTGCGCTTCAATTGCCTTAATGATTGTATAAAGACGGATCGCTGGTTTTAGCTGACTTACAGGAAGACCGATTGTTGTGATCAGTCCCAGGGTTGAGCTGACGTTTTTGACAGTGCTCGTATTAACCACAGACGAGGATTTGTCAAACACTAAACGATCACTGACTGTGATCAGTGGAAAAATTAAAGCTTTGCTTATTTGCTCACCTATAAAAGTCACGTCTTTTCCTGTTGTCAAATAAGCCTGGATGTTTGCGTCTGTATAG
>MDTC01041179.1_pt1 | contig 14351 bp, 12 predicted proteins | sample 811181 | NCBI WGS metagenome assembly MDTC01 (sample SAMN05326644, study PRJNA326480) | marine metagenome | isolation source: seawater | place: Pacific Ocean: North | collected 2011 | reverse complement strand
GAATTTATTGGAGATGTTTATAATTACAAAACGACTATGTTTTCTAAATTATTAGAAAAATCGGATGCTCTTTTTTACGTGGAGCTCAGGAATGATTTCACCCAAGCTCAAAATAATGGGGATTTAAGAAAAGAAACGCCAGTCGATTTTTATCTTCATATGATGGATTCAATAAAAGAAAAAATGAATGATCAGGAATTAAAGAAACTTTATAAGGATGAAAAAGTAATGTTGATGGATTTAACAAATTTTTTCTTCTATGGAATTATGGCAAAATAGATTATAATTGATTTATAATAATAATGAAAAAAACTGCTTTTTTCTCTAAAGACAAAAATTATAGGTATTTACTGAAGAGGATATGGAACTGTTCTCAAAGAAAACTATTATTTATAATGTTAAACCCATCCGATGCAGATTCTAAAAAAGACGACCCAACAATAAGAAGATTAATTTCATTTTCAAAAAAATGGGGGTATGGAGGATTTTCTGTTTGTAATTTATATTCATATATAACATCATCTCCATCAATTCTATACAACTCCTCAAACATCTTAGGACATAAAAACAAGTCTTTTGTTAAGAATCAAATTAAAAATTCAGACCGTGTAGTTTATGCATGGGGAAATACTGAAACTGAGCCAGATTGGCTAAAAAAACTAGTTAAAACTAGGTACTGTATTGGCGTTAACAAAAACGGTACTCCAAAACACCCTCTTTATTTAAATTCTAATGCGCAGCTTTCTATTTTTAAATAACAAAAAAAGCCTTCTTTAAACTGAAGGCTTTTGATTTTTAGTGGGGGTATTAATCTACTTTTTTTCTTGGTATTTATAATATCCTTCAACAGGTATCATTAAATGATCATATCCAGTTCCCTCAAACATAATGTATGGAGCACCAGAATTAAAATCAGTAGTATTCCCTTTTAGTGAAGTAGGATCTTTAGGCATAAGCATTAAATGAGGTCCAGATTCAATCCACTGACCCTCCTCGGCATCCTCTTTATTAAAAACTAACTGTTTCGAGTTGTCCTCACCCATATCTCCATGTAACATCCACATCCATCCATCTCTATCCATTTCAGGAGTTGTGTTTGACATGAAAGCCATAGCCCATTTCAGGGCTTCACTATCTCCAACCATAGGCATTGCCTCATGTGGATTTATCCAACCGTTGTCAGGATCAGACATTCCTCTAGGATTTCCTGCCATTGCAGTCCATCCATTTGTTCCTTCTCTTAAAATAGTTCCATCAGTTCCCATAACAGTAGCACCCTTGGCAATAAAACTAGGAGCTGCCGATGTATATGCCCATATTTGCCATTCAGCTGATGTGTGAGGACCTTCAGGCTCTCCGTTATTATCTACTTTCTCAACGGCTACAACTTCAGGAGCTTTTTCAGCAGGCGAGTTACAAGCTGATATAGAAAGAATTAAAATTAATAGTAATATGTTTTTCATAGTGTTTTTGTTTTTTCTATATAAGTTACTAAAATTTAAATAATTTCTAGTTCGAATAAACACACAGAGGCATTTTGATAATGCTGGGGAAGTTCATTTGAGACAGATAACTTAGTTAGACCTAAAAATTTAAATCCTGATTCAGTATAGTATTCAATTAGCCTTTTATTATGACCAACAGTATCTAGGCGAAGATATTTTTTTTTATTTACCAGAGCATATTTTGTTCCCCAACCTATGATTTTTTTCACATAATTCTTACCTCTATAATTTTTATGTGCAGTAATTCTATGGAAATAAATGGATTTATTATTATTTCTATCTCCCCATATTAACTTATCATCAAAAGTTATGCACCAGATACATGCCACTTCTTCATTTATTAATAGTTTAAAATGTCTTTTATTAATGATTTCATTTTTCACCATATCCCTATCAAATTCAGGCCAATAATCAATTACCCTTTCTTTTTGATAACTTGTTGCATCAATATACATTTCAAAAATAAGATCAATATCGTCTATGGTGCAGTTTGTGATTTTCAATTCAAGAATTTAAATTACATTTGAAATTAATATATGAAAAAATTGATTCTAAGATTCATATTTGTTTTTATTTTATGTGCGAATTCATATGCTCAAAGAGGCACCACTGGGGATAAAACGTTTTTAGATAGATTTCCTAAGGATGTTATTCAAAAATATACTAAAACATATTTAAGGGTTTTTAATGAAACGGATCATGATATAATTGTCTTGGTAAGAGGTCAAAATGATGAGTATCTCAGGCATGTATATATTAGATCAAATGATTTTTGGACCATGAGGGATTTACCTATTACAAGATTTTATGTACAATTTAAAAATCGAGAATTTTATTTTGAAGATTTTGGCAGAACAGTGATGAATTTTGCAGATAAACATTCTTTTTATTTTTATTACAATCCTCAAAAAGAACATCAATATAAAAAAATCACTGAAGAAGAATTTTTTAGATCGTAAAATGAATACAAAAAACACCTTCGCATTAGTTACCGGGGCATCTTCTGGGATAGGATTAGAGATTTCAAAAGCACTTGCAAGACGGGGCTATAATTTAATCCTTACGGCACGGTCAGAGCATAAATTAATTTCTTTGGCCAGCGAAATTTCTGATAAATATGGTGTTAAAGTCGATACTATTACTTCTGATTTGAGTGATCAAACTGCCCCAAATAATATATTTAATTTTTGTGAGTCAAATAAATATGATGTATCAGTATTGGTTAACAATGCCGGATTTGCCAATCCAGACAAGTTTCATAGAACATCAATGGAAGACGAAGAGAGGTTTATAAGAGTTCTTGGGATTTCGGTAATTGCGTTAACAAAATTATTCTTAAATAAAATGTTAGATAAAAGACATGGAAAAATAATGATAGTCTCATCAGTTGCTGCTTATGCTCCACCTTCTGTAATTCAATCACTTTATGGTCCAATTAAAACATTTATGAATAGATTCAGTGAATCTTTAAACACTTCTTATAACTACAATGGAATTACTTCAACTGCCGTCTGTCCTGGTTATACAGTAACAAATTTTCATACAGCAAGTGGTGTCCAAGATGAAATGGATCGAGTACCTAAATTCTTAAAAAAAGATGCAAAAACTATCGCTGAACAAGCAGTCGATGCTACACTAAATGGGAATAAAGTTTGTGTTCCTACTATAACCTGGAAAATAGTTGTTTTTTTAATTAAAATACTTCCTAATTCTATTTTTTCGATTGCCAGTAAATCAATGGCACCTGGCAGGTATAATAAATAATTATTTTTTTATTCCAAGAAATACATTTACTCCCTTTGGAATTGGATTTCCAGAAGTTCTTCTAAAACTAACTAGTTGACCAGTGTGATATATTGCATCTGAAATTGGACCATTAATTAGGTTCCAGATTGGAAATTCATAGTTTCCAGATTTCCTTAGAAAAATGATTTTTATATTTTTTAAGTCCTGATCATTAAAAGATTCAAAGGCATCAGTGGTTAATTTTAAGTTATTAAGAGTTTCCTTTCTCAGACTTTTAAAATCAGTAGGAACTTTTTTTTCAGATCTTACGTTTGGTGAAGATTGGGTTGAATTATATATCATATTTGAGAGATTGTAAATATGCTTAATGGTTTCAAAATTAGACATTGCATCTTTTGACGGACGATATTTTAAATCTTTTTCAGTTATATTTTCTGTTGCCCAATGATATCTGAATCCAAGCCCCTCAATCATACGAACCATTATATTAGTTGAATTTATTTCGTTTGGGATTTCTGTAATTTCATAAAAAGGAAGTTTTTCCTGTGAATTCATAGTATTCATAGTTAGAAATAGTATTAAAATTATTTTTTTCATTTTATTAAAGTTAATCTTTTACTTTATCCCAAGAAGAAGTTCTTGAGGGGTTGGTACTAAGCTTATATCTTAAAAATAATTCAAAATTATTTGCATTTAGTGTGGAGTTTTTTGATCTCATATCGTATCCAGCTCCAAAATCTAAATTTTCAAATCCTTTAAATAAAAATTGAAAATTAGTATTATCGTTACTTGATGCTCCAATGCCAAAAGAATAGTTTTCACCAATGTTTACATATGAAACAACCATTATTTGATCATCTATATCTTTACCCATACTATACATTAGAGAAGGACTGATACTTACTCGATTATTTAAACTAATATCAAAGCCAAGCGAGGTATATACTTGACCACTATCAATTGCTTGTGATTCAATTCCGTTTTCTTCTTTGTATCGAGTGGTATCCAATAAATTATTTACAGATAATGCAAAGTAATAATTCTCTCCTTTTAAATAAGCCCCAATTCCAACAATAGGGTTGGAGTAGCTTTGAACAAGATTAAGTGAGGGGTTATTTGTTTGTGTGATCCTATCAATTGAATTTATATCAATACTATTAGAAAACATTCCTCCTTTTAGGCCAAGATTTAAATAATTACTTTCTGAGACTTGAAGTTGATAGCTAAAATCTATAGTTATTGTTCCTTGAGATTCAATATTGACTCTCTCATTTTGAGCACTTAACCCCCAGGAAGTATTTTTTTTGGGACTTGAATGGTAAATTAAGGATTGTAGTCTTGGACCACCCTCGACACCAATCATAGATGTTTTATAATTCAGACCGATTATAGAGCCTTCAATACCAGCTGCTGCAGGATTGACCAGACTCATATTTTGTTCAAAAAACAAATAGTACGGTTGTTGTTGACCAATAAGATTTTGACTAACTATAAAAAATAGAAGTAAAATTGCTGATGATATTTTTGTTCTTTTTTTCGTTTTTTTATTTTTAGTAGGTTAAAAACAACCATCCGTTCATAGTGGTTTGATCTGGTTTTATAATTATATAATAATAGCTTCCAGCTGGAAGTATTTTCCCATCATTGTTTAATCCTCCCCAGTCATTATTATAATTTTCACTTCCATAAACCAAATAACCGTTTTTATCAAAAACACGAACTTTAGTCCCAGGGAAAAAATCAATTCCTACAAGTATCCATTTTGATTCAACAGTTTGTGAGTAGGGAGTTAGTAACCCAGATACAATTAATTCATTTGATGGACAAGAACCCCACTGAGGTTTATACAAATCTTCAAGTGGAGAATCGGTTGAGAAATCTATGGGCTCAGATAAAATTTTGGTCACACACCATGACGATATATTTTTATTAAAACTGGAGGCAGATTTAAACATTTCTTCCATGGCGGTTACATTTGAAACGTCCCACAAACTAATATCTTGATTAAAGGAAGTAGCATTTTTAAACATTCCATTTATTTCGGTCAGATTTGTGGTATTCCATCTACCTATATCTTGGTTAAAATCTTTGTTATCAATAAACATACCTTGCATCGAGGTTACATTTGAGGTCTTCCAATCTCCGATATCTTGATTGAAAACATCAGCTTCATTAAACATTCTAGCCATTGATGTCACTTTGGAGACATTCCAGTTACCTATATCTTGATTAAATGATGAGGCTTTGTAAAACATACTGCTCATTGTAGTTACATTAGAAGTATCCCAAAGACTAATATCAGAATTAAAACTTATTGCTCCATTAAACATGGATTGCATAGTAGTTACTTTAGAGACATCCCAGTTTCTAATTACTTGATTAAATGAGGATGCATTATCGAACATATAACTCATATCGGTAACACTTGAAGTATCCCAGTTTCCAATGTCTTGACTAAAAGCAGATGCTTTGTAAAACATAAAACTCATATCATTTACACTTGAAGTGTTCCAATTGCCTATGTTTTGATTAAAGGACGAAGAACTTCTAAACATATTTACCATATCAGTAGCACTTGAAGTATTCCAGTTTCCAATATCTTGATTAAAATTATCTGCACCATTAAACATGGAGCTCATTAGTATCACATTAGACGTATCCCAAAATCCAATATTTTGGTCAAAACTACTTGCTCCACTAAACATTGCTTGCATATAAATTACGTTAGAGGTGTCCCATGAACTGATATCTTGATTGAATTGATCTTTATCTTTTATAAGCTCAGTCATATTTTCAACTAATGAGGTACATACACACGTTACATCTTCATCATTTTGAACCATAGATCTAAGAATCTGGTCGTCAACTACTGTGAACTCTTTCCCATTAACTAATCCCTTTTCACCAAGAGCTGCATCTTCACATTTTATGGTGACACCATTAGTATCAAGATAAATATTTGGATTTATACCTGTTTCAGTCGGACCACAACTACCCCAAATGGGCTTGTTGGATTGAAGCAGGGGTGAGTTGAATGAGAACTGTGAAGGCTCCTCGGTTATTTTTTCAACACACCAACCAGAAATATCTTGATTAAAAGATACAGCACCATTAAACATCCCTTGCATAGTAGTAGCTTCTGATGTATTCCAAGCCCCTATGTCTCGATTAAACAATAAATTCCCATAAAACATAAGAGAAAAATCCGTAACATTTTGAGTCTTCCAACCACTAATATCTTGATTGAAATTTTCAGCTAAATAGAACATCGATCTCATATTCAAAACATTGGAGGCATCCCAATTTTTGACGTCACCATTAAAATTTGTTGCTCGTTCAAACATTAATGACATGTCGGTTACTTTTGAGACATCCCAACTCTCTAATGCTTGGTTAAAATTCTCAGCTCTATTAAACATAGAACTCATTAGAGTTACATTAGAAGTATTCCAACTACCGATATTTTGATTAAAGCTAGTTGCACCGTAAAACATCTCTGACATATCTGAAATATTTGTAGTCACCCAGATTCCAATATTTTGATTAAAAGTCTCAGCCCCCTTAAACATTCCTCTAAATGAAGTAACACTCGATATTTCCCATCCGCTTATATCGCTATTAAAGTTCAAGGCTCCATTAAACATATTTTCCATTGTAATAACATTTGAAGTCTCCCAATCTGACAGAGTAGTATTAAAACTTGCTGCTCTATTAAACATGGATCTCATATTAGTTACTTTAGAGACATCCCAGTTTCTTATGACCTGGTTAAATGAGCTTGCATTGTCAAACATGTAATTCATGTCAGTAACTTTGGAAGTATTCCAGTTTCCAATATCTTTATTAAAAGCCTGAGCCCCGCTAAACATACCTGACATATCAGTAACTTTTGAAGTATCCCATCCTCCTATAAATAAATCAAAAATCAAAGCTTCTTTAAGCATGTTTTTCATACTAGTTACTTTTGATGTCACCCAGTTTGACAGGTCCTGGTTAAAGCCCCTAGCTGTATAAAACATCCCCTCCATTGTAGTTACATTTGAGGTGTCCCATGAACTTATGTCTTGGTTAAAAGTGTTAAAAAACTGATTAGACTGGTTAAATAAGTTATCCATCGCGGTCACATTAGAGGTGCAAACACAGGTTACATCTTCCTCTGCATCAATCATAGATCTAAGAAGTGTCTCATCAACTACTGTATATTCTTTCTCATTTATTGTTTGGGTGAATCCAATGGAGGCATTTGGACATTTAATGGTAACACCATTAGTATCTAGGTAAATTACATCTGAAACTATTTTATTACAAGTTCCCCAAACAGGTTTATTAGCTTCTTCAAGTGGAGAATTAGTGGAAAAATCATTGGGCTCAGAGGTAATATTTGTTACACACCAGTTAGATATATTTTGATTAAAAGATTCTGCGCCATTAAACAAGTTGTCCATTAAAGTCGCACTTGAAACATCCCAATTTGCTATATTTTGATTAAAAGATTTAGCAAACCAAAATACTCCTCTCATATCAGTTACACTAGAAGTATCCCAACCTCCAATATCTTGATTAAATGAATCATTCTCAAAAAACATTTGATGCATACTCTCAACATTTGATGTGTTCCAATTACTTATATCTTGATTGAAATTGTTACTAAATAATGAGGTCATATTAGTAACTTTTGAAGTGTCCCAATTTCCTATGTCTTGATTGAAAGGTGTATTGTTAAACATGAAACTCATATCCGTTACTTTGGAGACATCCCAGCTTCCTATATCTTGATTAAATGAGTTGGAAGTTGTAGCTCCCCAAAACATTGCATACATATTCGTTACTTGAGAAGTATTCCAACTTCCAATATCTTGATTGAAATCATCAGCTTCAAAAAACATAAGAGACATATTTGTGACATTACTAACATCCCAATCACTTATGTCTTGGTTGAATCTCTTAGCGTATTTAAAGGTACTCATCATATCATTTACCTTTGAAGTGTTCCACTTTCCAATGTCTTGATTAAAAGAAGTAGCTCCTTCAAATGTTGATCGCATTCCAGTTACGTTATTTGTTTCCCAGCCTCCTATATCCTTGTTAAATACAATTGCCTCTTGAAACATGTTGCTCAAGTTTCCGACACTTGAGATATCCCAGTTTCCAATGTCTTGATTAAAAGAAGTTGCTCCATTAAACATTGCCGACATATCAGTTACTTTCGAAGTATCCCAATTACTAACTCCATTTTGACTTATATTCTGATTAAATTTAGAAGCCTCTCTAAACATTGAGGACATGTTAGTAACGTTTGATGTGTTCCAGGAACTAATGTCGGCGTCAAATTCATATGCCCCTCTAAACATTCCCTCCATTGTAGTAACCTTTGATGTGTCCCATCCACCTATATTTTGATTAAATAATTGGTTGTTGTAAAACATATTTGACATATCAGCAACATTTGAGGTATTCCATAAACTAAGATCTTGATTAAATAATTGGGAATTGTCAAACATAGACCTCATAGTTGTAGCACTTGAAGTATCCCAGCTTCCTATATCCTGATTATACGAGGGCCATGATTTAAACAACTCGCTCATGTCCGTTACGTTTGAGGTACATAAACAGGTTACATCACCTAAAGTTGAAATGATTGAGACCAAAGAGGCTCTATCAACAACAGTATATTCCTTTCCAGAAACTGTCTGGGTATATCCAATATCTGCACCAGGGCATTTAATAGTTACCCCATTACTGTCAAGACTAATTGAATTATTATCCTGAGAAAATAAATAAAAGGAAAATAAAAATAGAAACAGAAAAGTTTTTCTAAGCATTTAATATTTAATGATGGGTTAAAAACTTAATCAAGTTTTTTATAATCAGTACTAATTAGCTGAACGACATTTTGAAGTGCCTGTAGATAATTTTCAAGGTCTATTATTCTCCCATTTAATCCTGAACTTTTATATTTCAAATAATTTTTTAGTTCTTGATCTTTAAATTTCTCAAAGACTTCCATCATTGAAATATCATATTTTATTTCATTCTGTTTTTCCAAAAACCAATCCTGAATTGGCTGAGTATTTTTAAGAGTAAACTCTGCCATTCCGTTAACTCTTTCCTCTTGTTTTGTATAAATTGATTCGATTTCTCTTCTTAATTTTTTATTTTTTATCTCAAGAAGCTTTCCAGAGTACAACATAGATTGAAAAAAAACATTTTCTGGTTCCCATGCAAGCCAAGCTGTGAACATAATTAGAGTCTCACTTTCCCCATATTTTTTTATATACTCAATATCACCATCAGTTGTAATTGAATGTAAAAAAGGATTATTTGAATGAATATCATAGATGTCTTGAAAAGTAATAGTATTGTATCTGTTAATTATTTGATCGGTTAAATATTTTACATTTTTAACCTGCGTCAAGTGTTGTTTGGTATAATCGATATTTGAAAACACTTCATCTCCAAGAGTTATAACTGTTTCATTTAAGATTTCTTTTTCATCAGTTGATTCCCTGAAATTTTCAATTGAAAACGAGGCAAAAATACTTATGAAAATTACAAAACCATCGATCAGTAATTTTCTCATTATATTTGAATTTGACAATAAAAATAATCAATACAGTGAGATTTCATATTAATTTTATTTACTTTTTACTTCTATTAACTTTTTCTTCTTGTAAAAAAGAGTCTTCACAAGACAGCTCTTTGAATAATGAATTTGCAAATGGAGATCCTCTTATCCAGGTTAATATTTCAACTAATGGAGTCCAAATTGTTGACGAACCTAAGATCGATGCTAAAATGACTATCTCATTTAAAGACGAAGAATTACACAGTGAAAATATAGCTATTGAAATTCGAGGTAAATCATCTCAAATGTTTCCAAAAAAACAATATGGGTTCGAAACTAGAGATCAAGAAAATGAGGATATTGATGTTTCTTTGTTAGACATGCCAGAAGAGGAGGATTGGATATTACAGGCGCCCTACAGTGATAAAAGTTTAATTAGAAATGTTCTTATATACGATCTCTCAAGAGAAATTGGTAGATATGCAAGTAGAGTAAAATTTGTTGAATTAACGCTAAATAACCTAAACGATGGAGTTTATGTTTTTATGGAAAAACTTAAAAGGGATAAAAATAGGATTGATATTAATAAACTTAAAACTTCAGAAATAAGTGGTGAAGATTTAACAGGGGGTTACATAATTAAAATTGACAAACCTGACGATCAATACACCTCTCTTAATTCATTTGTTTCTGAACATAGTCCTTATGATCCCTCTGGGAATAACAGCATCAAGTTCCTGTACGACACTCCTGATGAAGAGGATATAACTCCTGAGCAAAAGGAATACATTTCTAATTATATTAAAGATTTTGAGAATACTTTAACTGGAGAAAATTTTGCAGATCCCATTCAGGGGTATGATTCTCATATTGATACTGAAGATTTTATTGATTTTTTTCTTCTCAATGAATTAGGTAATAACGTCGATGGATTTAGGATAAGTACATGGATAGTTAAGGACAAAAATGAAAAAATGAGAATGGGTCCAATCTGGGATTTTAATCTAGCTTTTGGTAATGCAGATTATTGCTCTGGAGGTGAATCAAATGTCTGGGCATATAAACTAAATCAAAGATGCCCTGGTGGATTTTGGCCAATTCCATTTTGGTGGGAAAGACTTCTTCAAGATCCAGCATATGTTTTAAAAGTTAAGGCAAGATGGACAGAGCTTAGAGGAACAGCGTTTTCAAACTCTGCTATCACAAAAATGATAGATAATTATGAAGTGGTCTTAAGATCTTCAGGAAGTGTAAAAAGAAATTTCGAGAGGTGGCCGGTTCTTGGGACTTATGTCTGGCCAAATAACTATATAGGTTCAGATTATTCAGATGAAATTAAATTTATAAGGAATTGGATTTCTGAGAGGTTATCTTGGCTAGATTCAAACATAGCATCTCTCTAAAAAATAAAATTATGGAATGGTATTTAAGAAACAGAAAGATTATTTTAGTTGTTGTAGTAACGTACGTAGTAATTAGACTACTTATATCTCTTTAACAAAAAAACTCATAATGTTTAAACTTCCCTTAAAAGTTAAGAATATAGCATTTTATGTGATTCGAATATAGTGTATATATTGAAAATTTAAACTACATTCGCAACTCGTTGTTCACGCAACGTTATTAATTAAAGGGTATTAAAAGTATGGTTGCTTTTTTTACCCTTTTTGCTTTATTAACTATTTAGCTTTGAAAATTTAATAGATGCAAATAATCCTAAAATAGAGAAAATTACTAACATCATAAAAACATATTGATGTCCAATAATTCCAGGATAAGTGTCTAGTAGATACCCTATTATTGGAGTTGCAAAGATATCAGGTGTATATCCAATTATTGAAATAATTCCAACTGCTGTACCAGTTAGTTCTAAGGGTATTCTACCTTCATTAAATACAGCAAAGTAAAGAGCTCTTATTGCATAAGTCCCAACTGCAGTTATAATTAATGACAATGAAAAAATGATATTCATTGAAGAAGTTATTATACCTGATGCGAAAAGTAGTGCGCCAATCAACATAATGAAAAACCCAATAATTATCCATCTTATACTGCTTGTTTTGTCTGCTAAAAGACCAATAACTAGGCATACTAATGGGCGAAGGTACAATTGCAAAGCTCCAATTTCTGCAGCTTCAATTTGATTATAGAGCATTACCTCTGATGCATACAATGAATATATATCAGTTAACTTGTAACCAACATAAGCCGACATTATTATCATCATCATAAGCCATACCGATTTAATTTTCAACACTGATCTAATATTCTTTATTGAATTAATTGAACTATTTTTTTTGACCTGATGTTTTTGTTTATTATCCATAAAATAAAGCACTAAAGCCCCAATAATAATAACAGTAAAAGAGGAAAATAAAATAACATAACGAAATGCTTCTTGTTTTTCAACGACACTAGCTAAATTGATTTCTGTTTTTAAAAATATTGAAAATATGAAAACTCCAATACTTCCCATTGAAGCAGCAACAATGCCTCTTCCTCCATCTAAAAAACCAAATGCTTTACCTTGGTTTTTTCCTCCTCCCCATAAACGAGTTGCCTTTATCATTGCCCCCCAGAATAAAAATACTGTTGTAAAACCCCAATAGGCATAGAGAATTTGTAAAACTAAAAAGGAGGGAAATGTTGCCATTACAAATCCACCAATAGCTGTTGAAAAAAGGGCTATAGCCATTAATTTTCCTGGAGAGTATCTATCTGCAATTACACCGCCATACAGGTATGAAATTAAAGCAACGATACCATAAATTGAGAATAGGCTGCCCAATTGAAAGTTTGTTAAATTGAAAACATCTAGAAATGTTGGCCTAAAAATTCTGGCTAAAACGTAGGTTAAAATATAAATCGACTCTCCTGCTAGAATTAGAAGAATTATGCTGTAAAAAGAACCAGTCTGGTTCTCTGATAAATATTTATCTTTTGATATGATCTTCTAAATGTAATAAAAAAACCCTCCATTTATTTGGAGGGTTTTATAAAGGCAGAAATTAACTCTAGTTGAATGTAATTAATCTTTGCATCATGTATGTAGACTTTACCTCTCTTATTGAAGCAACATTTTTTGCGTATTCAGCGAACAAGGGATCTGAATACATGGTTTTTAATTGTTTAAGAGCAGTGGCAATATTGGGTGCGCCTGACCAAACAAAATGACTAAAATCTGACTTTCCTACAATTGGCATTCCAATCCCTAAGGAACCTATGCTTTTGTATTTGGCTTCATATTTTTTCGTAAACATTGTCCATTCTTTTATGTATTTAGAAGGGTTTTTCACGTCCATATTCCAAAACATGAATACCTTGTCTGGTGACCAATCTTTACCATTGTATGTAACAGGGGTGGCAATGTATTCTGAAATACCTTCAACAATAGATTGAAGCTTACTATCATATAATTGAGCTTCCTTTGATGTTGCCCATCCATTTAACCATGAGTTTAAATCATCTTCATTTGCAAAATCAAAAGTTACTGCATGAGTTGTTGGATCTTCGGCATTAAAAAATGCTCCAAAGAGATTAACCTTTGCTGGTATTGTCTTTCCGTAGTCTGAATTTATCAGATCTGTCATAGTGGCAACAACTGCTGCAGGATCATCCGTCTTGAATTTAAAAAAAGCAACATATTGCGAAAAAGCTAGGTTGCAAATAACTGTGAGTATTAAAGTGAGTATAAGTTTTCTCATTATTTATTTATTTAAAAATTAGGTGTAGAATATATTACTTTTTTTTAACAAGTATTAATCAAAGATGAAATTTTTTAATAATCACCCATAATTTATATAATTCTTAGCTGATAAATAACAAAACGAACATATAACGAATCAAAATTGTTATAAAAAGTATAAATATTAAAAATGTAATCAAAAAATAGTAAAAATTAGATAAAAACAATAAAAATGATCAAAAAACAATAAAAAATGATCAAAAAATAGTAAAAATGATTAAAAAATAGTAAAAATGATCAAAAAATGATCAAAAAAATTGATTTTTAAAGATAAAATCTACTAAAATTGAGAAAAATAGAAATTAATTTCCGGCAAATGGCGAGCTAAAGATTCCTACAGCTAATTCCAGACATATAATTACAAATAATAAAAATGGATAGTATTATGTAAATAGCTTTACCTTTTATTTTCTCTTTTAAAATATTACTTATTAAGACACTTAACTAGTATATGTATTTAACTATTGTTTTTAGTTTCATAGAGCTCAACAATTCCTGCTAAACTCAAGAATATTAAGGCAATATATGGTTCAAAGACATCAACACCAAAATAATTTGTAAGTGAAATACCTATAGATATTCCAATTAATAAATTTCTCAAAGGGTATGTATTTAATTTAAATGTATGAAAATTACAAATACCTGATTTAAAAGAAGAATATATGCCAAGAATTTGATTAACCTTAAGTATCGTTTAATATAAAGTAAAAACCCCTCACTCTAGTGAAGGGCTTAATTTGGTTAGTGTAGTTTAGCGGTTAAGCTAGCTCCCCCTCAAGGACTCGAACCT
>MDTC01012825.1_pt1 | contig 14351 bp, 15 predicted proteins | sample 811181 | NCBI WGS metagenome assembly MDTC01 (sample SAMN05326644, study PRJNA326480) | marine metagenome | isolation source: seawater | place: Pacific Ocean: North | collected 2011 | reverse complement strand
TTTAGTTATTAAAGGTTTAAAATTTCCAATAGAATCTAATCTAAATTTTGCAATAGTTAACTCTACATCTTGCTCTGTAAGTAAAACATTGTTAAAAAATACAAGACTAAGAGAGGGATTTACTTTTTCAATAATTAACTTTGCATCTATAGGTTTATTACTTTTATGTTTATACAAATATAAATTTACAGTATATTCTCCTGGAATAATTCCTCTTAATGTTACAACTTCTCTATTAATAGGATAAATAACTTCTTGGTTATTTATTATAATTGTATCATTTATAATGCCTTGATCATCTCTGTCTAAATGTAACCATCCAGCGTCTTTTTTAAGATAAGATACTATTTCACCGTTTGGATCTCTAACCCATAAATCTACATCGTCAGGAAGATTGTCTTGCCAATCTACGGTAATAATGTATTCTGCTTTTAAATTTACATTTCCTAATTTAGTAATTGGATTAATAAATAAAATTGTTAGAAAAAATAAAAAAACAAAACCTAATAAAATATTAAATAATAAATCAGTAAATGGGTCAAATTGACTATACTTTTTTCTTTTCATTTAATATTTTTAATATTAATGGATTTTTAATTTCTACAATTGTGGTTACCACAGATATCATATCGTAAATAATATTTTCTAAATATTTATTTTGAAATGAAAGCACAATAGATGAAAGTAAACCCGTTAAAGTTGTATATAAAGCTACCATCATTCCACTACTCATATTTTTTAATAAGCTTTGCATTAATGATAAATCAAAATCTTCTATTAATGCAATTGAGCTAAGCATAATAATAAAACCAATTACGGTTCCAATAAGCCCTAATTTTATTAAGAGATCAACTATAAACCATCCTAGTTCTACGTCTTTAGTGAATTTATATTCAAAAGCTTCATTTATGTCTTTTTTATCTTTAATATCATTTGTGTAAAAATTTGTTAACTGGTTAAGAGTGCATACATCATAGTAATTATTTGATTTATCCATTTGTTTAATTATATTTTTAACATCATTATCTTTATTTGAAGTTGATAAAATAATTAAATTATAAAAAGAATCTTTTACTTTATACAAAATAAAACCAATCTTTATGCTAAAAAATATAAAAATGAATAAAATTATTATTGAAATATTACTGATATCACTGCTAATTAATTCAGAGACATATCCGTAATAGATTAAAAGATACATGATGATTAGTAATATTGAAAAAAACAGTAACCATTTTATAAAAATTAAATCACTTGAGTCTTTTGAGAGCATGTTAAATTAAATTAGTTTTTTTGGATCTAATAATTTAATAAGCTGTGCCTTAGACAAGTTTGTTCTTTTTAAGGCTATATCCATAATAGGTTTATTTGTCTTGTAGGCTTCTTTGACAATTGTTGATGCTAAATCATATCCAATGACTTCATTTAGTTTTGTAGCAATAATTGGATTACGTTCTAGATTAGTTTTTATATTATCTTTGTTAACTTTAAATGTGGATATTGTTTCTGATATAGAATATATGCTATTAATTAATAAATTAAATGATTCAATAATATTATGCGCTATAACAGGCAGCATTGTATTTAATTGAAATGATCCTGAAATACATGAAAGATTAATAGTGCTATGGTTTCCAGATATTTGAGCCATTGCCATCAAAATAGCTTCTGGTATCACAGGATTAATTTTTCCTGGCATTATACTACTTCCAGGTTGTAATGGTTTTAATGTAATTTCTGATAGACCAGATATTGGGCCGCTATTCATCCATCTAAGATCATTTGATATTTTTGTAAGGCATGAAGATAATCTTAAGAGAGCGCTGCTCATTGTTAAAATATGATTTTGAGAACTTATCATTTCTGCTTTATTTGGATTAGGCATAAATTTTACTTTGTGTTTTTTATAAATTTTATTTAATTCAGTACAAGTATTTTTACTAAATAATTTAGGTGCATTTAAACCTGTGCCAATAGCTGTGCCTCCAATTGGGAGAAACTCTAATTCATTTTTGCTTTGCATTAAAACTTCATTACAGTGCAGTAATTGTTCTCTCCATGTTTCAATTTCATAACCCAAAGACAGTGGGACAGCATCCATTAGATGTGTTCTACCTGATTTAATTATATCTTTAAATTCCCATTCTTTTTCAATTAACTTCATAGCAAGAAAGTCAATTGCATCATTTAACTCAAGCGCAAGAATAACAGAGCTTATATTGATGGTGGTTGGTATGATATCGTTAGAGCTCTGAGATTTATTAATATCGTCATTAGGGTGTGTTTTAGTTTTTATTTTTTTACTCACAAGGCTTGATAACACTTCATTCATATTCATATTTGTGCTCGTGCCAGAACCTGTCTGATAAATATCTATCGGGAATTGGTCATAATAATCTTCTATATTGTTATGTATATCTAATGAGCAGTGATATATAGACTTGGCTAATTTTGCACTTATCAATTTAGATTTATTATTGGCTATTGCACAAGCCCCTTTTAGAGCTGCAAGCGACTCTATAAATATAGGGTCAAATCTTAACCAGCTTATTTGAAAATTATTAATCGCTCTTTGAGTTTGTGCTCCATATAGAGCGCTTTTTGGCACCTTAATTTCACCAAGCGAATCTTGTTCTATTCTATACAGTGTTTTTTTCATATTTCTATATTTTTTAAATTTATAAATATATTTATGCTATAATAACATCTTTGAGATAAATATTAATATGAAAAAAGATGATTTACTCTCAATATCACCGTTAGATGGAAGATACTCTAGAGCATGTAAAGATATATCTGAAATTTTTTCAGAATATACTCTCATCAAAAAAAGAGTTTATGTTGAAGTTAAATGGCTCATTTTTTTATCAAACCTATCTAATATCAAAGAATTACCTAAAATTACCACAAAAGATATAAAGTTTATTTTAGATATTGCTAATAATTTTAGCTTATCAGATGCCAAAGAAGTAAAAAAAATTGAGAAAACAACGAATCATGATGTAAAAGCAATTGAGTATTTTATTAAATCTAAACTCCAAAAACATACTAGGTTAAAAAAATATACAGAATATATTCATATCTGTTGTACGTCCGAAGATATCAATAATATTTCTTATGGTCTAATGGTTAATGAAGCAAAGTTAATGTTACAAAAAAAAATTATATTAATAATGTCCTTGATTAAAAAAAATATAAAAAAATATTCACATAATGCTATAATCTCTCATACTCATGGTCAACCTGCGACCCCAACTACAATGGGTAAAGAGTTTTTGATATTTTATAAGCGTATAAAAGACTTGGTGCAAAAATTAGAGAAAATTAAAATTAAAGGAAAGTTTAATGGTGCAACGGGGAATTATTCTGCTCACTCAATAACCTTCCCTAATATAAATTGGCCACTAACTAGTAAAAAATTTATAAACTCTCTTGGTCTTGTTCAAAATGAATATACAACTCAAATTGAGCCACATGATTATATTTGTGAAGTTTCAAATAACCTCATGCATATAAATTCAATATTAATTGGTTTTTCTCAAGATATTTGGACATATATATCTAAAAACTATTTTATTCAAAAAAATATAAAAGGAGAGATTGGTTCATCTACTATGCCCCATAAAATAAATCCTATAAATTTTGAAAATGCAGAAGGAAATTTAGGTATGGCAAATAGTGTTCTAAGATTCTTATCGGATAAGCTTGTAATTTCAAGGTTACAAAGAGATCTCTCTGATTCAACAGTACTGAGAAATATTGGTATTTCATTTGGATACTCTTATGTTGCTTATGATAATCTAGTTTTAGGATTAAATAAAATTTCAATTAACCAATTAGCTATAGATAAAGATTTAATCAACGCTTGGGAGATTTTAGCTGAACCAATTCAAATGATTGCAAGAAAATATTGTATTTCAAACTCTTATGAGCTATTAAAAAATATTACACGTGGCCAAAAAGTAACAAAAGAACAAATATATAATTTAATTGAATCATTAAATATACCAGAGAAAGAAAAAAGAAATTTATTAAAACTAACTCCTCAAAAATATATTGGTTATGCAGCTAAGCTATGTAATGGAAAGTTATAATATTGAAGACATAGCAGATATTGAAAATTTTCTTACATCACATAATATAGAATTTCAATCACTATCAAATACAATTAGAGTTTATTTTGAAAATGGCGATCAGCTTGATATAACTTTTAATAGGGAGATATATTTAACTTTTAATAACATAAACAATCATAATAAAAATCTTGTTTGTAATAATAAATATGAAGTAATGAAAATTATAGATAAATTATGATTTGGGTTTCATGTGAGGAAATAATAAAACATCTTTAATTGATGAACTATTTGTAAAAAACATTATTAATCTATCAATACCGATACCTGCGCCAGCTGTAGGAGGCATTCCATACTCTAATGCTTTAATAAAATCAGCATCATAATTCATTTTTTCCTCATCTTGTGAATCTGCTTGAGTTTTAAATCTTCTAGATTGCTCTTCTGGGTCATTAAGTTCAGAAAAACCATTTGCAAGCTCTCTACCGGCGATAAATAATTCAAACCTTTCAACTAAGCTGGTGTCTTCATCACAACTTCTTGCTAATGGAGAAACTTCTGTAGGATAATGCGTAACAAAAGTTGGATTGATTAATTTTTTTTCAATCACTTTTTCAAAAATCTCTAATTGGATTTTAGCAATAGTGTAGTTATCTTTAATATTTATATTATTAGATTTACAATAATTTTTTAAATATTTTAAATCATTAATTTTGTTAGCGTCAAAATCATCTGTATACTCTATTATAGATTCATGAAATTTAATTTTTTTAAAAGGTGTTTTTAAATTGATACTCATATCTTGATAAGTAAAGTTTTCTTCCATAGAAAGAGTGCTCATAATTTTTTTAAATAATTTCTCAATTAAATCCATTAAATACAAATAATTCTGATAAGCGCAGTAAAATTCGATCATAGTAAATTCTGGATTATGTTTTATTGATAATCCTTCATTTCTAAAGCTTCTATTAATTTCAAAAACTTTTTCATAGCCGCCTATAATACATCTTTTTAAAAATAATTCAGGCGCTATGCGAAGATACAGGTCCATATCCAATGAATTATGATGCGTGATAAAAGGTTTAGCTGCTGCCCCACCTGGAATAATATGCATCATAGGTGTTTCAACTTCTAAATATTCATCATCTAAAAAAAAATTTCTGATACTATTAATAATATCAGCTCTAGTTTTAAACATGTTTTTTGTATCCATGTTAATCATCAAATCTAAATATCTTTGTCGGTATTTAATTTCGATATCAGCTATACCATGAAACTTTTCTGGCAAAGGTCTTAAAGACTTAGATAATAAAGTTATATTTTTTACATTTAATGTAAGCTCATTAGTTTTTGTTTTAAATAATTTCCCATCTACTCCTACAATATCTCCAAGATCAAGATAATTAAATAACTGATATTGTTCTTCGCCAATGGATTTTTTCTGTAAATATATTTGAATATTTCCCGATTCATCATGCAAATTTGCAAAGGAGGAGTTGCCCATATCTCTTATGGTTAATATTCTACCAGCTATGGCTGCTGTAACATTCTCTTTTGCTAAGTCATCTTTAGAGGTTTTAGAATAATTTTTTATTAAATTATTAACTGAATTCCTTTTCTTAAAGTTATTAGGATATGGCTGATATTTTTGTTTTATACTCTCTAGCTTCTTTTTTCTTTCTTTGATTAATTTATTTTCATCAGTCATGTTACTATAGTCCTTGCTTTAAACTTCGTTCAATGAAAGCATCTAAATCTCCATCAAGTACAGCTTGTGTATTTCCAGTTTCATGTTTTGTTCTCAGATCCTTAATTCTTGAATCATCTAAAATATATGACCTTATTTGATTTCCCCATGAAATATCAGACTTTTCAGATTCCACTTTATTCTTAATTTCGTTTTTTTTATCCATTTCGTATAGATATAGTTTAGCACGAAGTTGTTTCATGGCGCTTTCTTTGTTTTTATGTTGAGATCTACCATTTTGACATTGTGTAACAATATTAGTAGGTAGATGTGTAATTCTTACAGCTGATTCTGTGGTGTTTACATGTTGGCCACCTGCTCCACTAGCTCTGTATACATCTATTCTTAAATCACTTGGATTTATTTCCACTTCTATGTCTTCATTAACTTGGGGATAAACAAAGACTGAAGCAAAAGATGTATGTCTCCTATTCCCAGAATCAAATGGTGATTTCCTAACCAATCTATGTATGCCCGTTTCTGTTCTTAGCCATCCATAAGCAAAATCACCATTAACTTTTATAGTGGCACTTTTATATCCTGCTACATCTCCTTCAGAGATTTCTACAATTTCATGTTTAAAAGAATGCGTCTCTGACCATTTTAAATACATTCGTAGTAACATGGCTACCCAATCCTGTGCTTCTGTTCCACCTGAGCCAGATTGAATATCCATGTATGCATCATATGCATCCTCTTTAGATTTAAACATTATAGTGGTTTCTAAGGAACTTAGCTTCTGCTTGATAGAAATTCCAAGCTCATACATTTCATTTATCATTTCGCTATTATTCTCAATAGCATTTTCTTCAACTAAGGAATTAATAGTGTAATCAATTAGATTCAAATCTTCATTTATTTTATTTATGTTTTGCAATAATTCTAGTTTAGTTTTTTGCTGTTTTTGTAAAGAAAGCATGAGATTTTTGTTTGACCAGTTTTCTTCTAATTCTAAATTATTCGCAAGTTCATTAAGCTCAGATTCAAGAGAGTCATAGTCAAACTAACCCCCTAATCTCAGATAGTTTTTTCATGAGATTCTTTTTATTCTCTATAATTTCATCTATATTAATCATTGTTTTTAGCTATTTTAACATTAAAGTTTTCTAATTTATCAAACCATTTTTCTTTATAAAAGTTTAATTTTGATTTATTGACAATATTTTTCTCAAAATCACCATTTCTAATAACTTGAAAAATAATTATGGAGTCTATATTTGTATCAAATTGCCAATCATGAGCAATTGCATATGCTGCGCATTGCAAAAAACAGTCTTCTAACTCCTCAATGTTCTTTTTTTTATAGGAAGATTTATAATCAATAATACATAATTTTTTATCAAGAATTCCTATTAGATCAATTGTGCCTGCATATTGATTTTTATACGAAACTGAAGCTTCCGATCCCCAAATTTCATTAAAATTTACAATTATATTGTCTATAACTGTTTCAGCTAATTTTTTTGCTATCGAAAAATTTTTTGAATCTATTTTCATGCTATTTCTTCCATGAATATAATCTTCTAAATAGTTGTGCATTAAATCACCAATTTCCATTGAGTTAGTTATTTTTGTATTAGAAAAATTTGAATTTTTTTTATTATTTGTATGTCGCAAAATAGATGTAACGCTTGGGACGTTAATATTATTAAGAGAATAATATTTCACATCTTCAATATAGTTAATGCTATATATGGGGTAATTATATTTAGATATTAATTTATCAATCATCTATCTTTTTAAAATAGATAATAAATTTTCCAAGTCTTGTTTTATTTGGCTTAAAATTTGATTATTATTTGGAGTAATTGTATGTTTCTCAGAGTTATTTAATTTCGTTTTAGCTCCCTCAATAGTAAACCCTTCGTTGTGTAATAAATTTCTAATTTCCAAGATTAAAATTAAATCTTTTTGTTGATAATATCTTCTGTTGCCTTTTCTTTTAATTGGCTCTAACTCTTTAAATTCTTGCTCCCAATATCTGAGTACATGTGTTTTAATTTTACATATTTCGGAAACCTCTCCAATTGTAAAATATCTTTTATTTGGAATATTTATTTGATTATTAGTCTGACTTTCCATCATATGCTTCTAATTTATGTTTAAGCTTTAATCCTGATTTAAAAGTTACAACTCTCCTTTCGCTGATCGTTACATCCTCTCCAGTTTTAGGATTTCTTCCTGGTCTTGGTTTCTTATCTCTTAATACAAAATTACCAAACCCTGATATTTTTATATCGTAACCAGATTCTAATCCTAATTTGATTGACTCAAAAAACTCTTCTATAAATTCTTTTGCTTCTCTCTTATTTAAACCCACTTCGTTATGGATAATCTCTACTAAGGAGTTTTTTGTTACTGTCATGTTTACGTCCTAACCCGAGCGCTAAAATGTTTTTTAATAAGATTTAATATTTTATCCATTTCTGTGTTTACCGTATTGTCAGTTAAAGTAGTATTAAAATCTTGAAATATAAACTCTAATGTTATGCTCTTTGTATTATTTCCAAATTCTTTCTCATTATAGAATATATCGCTTATTTTACTATTTATCATATAGTTAAAAGATTTTTCTTCTATCATATCTATTATATCTTGCACGTAGATTTTATCATCAATTAAAATAGTTAAATCTCGCTTAATTTTAGGATATATAGAAAATCTCTTATATTTAATATCTGACGTATTCTGCACAGAGTCTGTAAAAATCTCAAAATAATACAAATCATTCTTTATTCCATGCTCTAAATATAATTCTTTAGATATTTCTCCACAACATCCTATAAGGCGTTTATCCTGATATAATGCAGCTTGACAGAACTTGTCTAAATATTTGATGTTATTAGATGGTTTAACAGTCATGTTTGGAATAATGCTTTGTAAGTAGCCTTTTAAATCAAAAAAGGATAAGTTTTCTTGGCTATTTTTTAAATTATTTTCTGCGTTAACTCCTGAAATTATTCCAGACAAAACATTATTTTCTTTTATTTTTTTTGATTTAATAAAGTTATATGTTTTTCCAATCTCAAAAATTTTTATATTTAAATTTTGTCTGCTAAAGTTATATTTATAAGTTCGTATCATACTATGAACCATTGACGCTCTTAGCTCAGCTTTATCCTCTGATATTGGGTTTTTTATATGAATAATATCTGAATTTTTATTAATAGAAAGTTGAGAGTTTTTGGGAACAAAACTAAAACTAATAACCTCATTAAACCCTCTAGAAACTAATTCATTGATAATATGTTCTAAAACCATTAAAGAATTATTATTAGTCTTAAAGGTGTTGTGAGGTAATATTGGGTCAAAATTATCATATCCATATACTCTTGCTATTTCTTCTACTAGATCTTGCTCAATTTTAATGTCAAATCTATAACTAGGTATTGTTAAACGTATTTTGTCTTTAAAAGGGATTGGTTTGAACCCTAATAATTCAAAATTTTTCTTAATAAAACTCTTTGAAATTTCTACCCCTAAAGATTCATTAAAAAAATTATATTTCACATCAATTACATTATTATACTTTTTTGTAAGGCTATTATTTCTAATTAAGTTGTATTGATAGTTTTTTACGTTACTATATTTCTTTATTAGATAAAAAACTCGCCCAGCAGCAGTATTATTTAAAAAAGGATCAACCCCCCTCTCAAATCTATATGATGCATCAGTTTGTAATCTAAATAATTTTGCTGTCTTCCTTATAATTGTTGGTATAAAGAATGCAGATTCTATTATTACATTTTTTGTTTTTAGATTAATGGAAGAGGAATTGCCTCCTATGACGCCCGCTATAGCGTGTGTTTTGTTATCATCAGTTATAACAGGTATATTTTTATTTAAAATATATTCAACGCCATCTAAGGCATTTATTTTTTCATTGTTTTTAGCATATTTAACATTGAGTAATCCATCAATTTTATCAAGATCAAAAGCATGCATAGGTTGACCAACCTCAATCATTACGTAATTTAAAATATCTACAATAAAATTAACTTTTGATATACCACATTTAGTAAGTCTTTCGGTAATAACGTTTGGCGTTTTAACAGTATTATCTATACCATGTAGAATTAAAGTTCCATATGATTCACATATTTTTTTATCAATTTTATTTATGAATTTTTTTGATGAAGTAATTTTAAGGTTAGTTATTTTAGGAAAAATAATTTTTTTATTATAAATAGTACTTAAATCTCTTGCTATTCCTAACATTGAAAGACAGTCAGCTCGATTTGGAGTCATATCAATATCAATGATTGAATCTCCCTTATGTTTGACAACGGATGAAACCTCAAGTCCTAGCGATGTTAAACTACGAGATAATTTCTCATTTATCTTAATATTGGGTATAAACTCTTTTAACCAATTTCCACTAATTTTCATACTATTTAACTCTTTCAAATTGATTTAGGAAGGAAATATCATTCTCAAAGAACATTCTTAAGTCTGTGATACCATATTTCAACATCGCTAACCTTTCGATTCCAAGCCCAAAAGCAAAACCTGAGAATTTTTTAGAATCAATATTTACATTTTTAAGCACATTGTGATGCACCATTCCACAACCAAGCACTTCTAACCACTTTCCTTTAAATTTAATATCAATCTCTGCTGACGGTTCAGTGAAAGGAAAATATGAAGGTCTAAACCTAATTTCCATTCTCCTTCCAAAATATTCATCTATAAATGCAATTAATGTTCCTTTTAAATGACGAAAATTTATACCCTTGTCTATATAAAGTCCTTCGATTTGATGAAACATTGGCGAGTGAGTTGGGTCAGAGTCACATCTATACACTTTCCCTGGAGTCATTATCTTAAGTGGCGCTCTTTGGTTTAACATTGCATGTATTTGAACTGAAGAAGTATGTGTTCTTAATAACATTTTATCCAACACATAAAATGTATCATGCATATCTCTTGCAGGATGTGATTCTGGAATATTGAGAGCTTCAAAATTATAATACTCATTTTCAACTTCTAGGCCTGTGACAAGTGTAAATCCATAAGCCTCTAAAATTTTTGTTATTTCATTTATAGTTATTGAAATTGGGTGTCTAGAGCCTGAAACTATATTTTTACCCGGCAAAGTAACATCAACAAACTTTTTTTCTGGGTTATTGTTTGTAATATTTGTATTAAGAATAATATCATGTGCTTTCGATTTTAGAATATTTAACTCTTTTCCTAATTCTTTCTTCTCAGACTCTTTCGCATTTTTTAATTTAGAAAATTCATTTGTGATATAACCATGTTTTCCAAGATATTCAGATTTTATATTAGCTATATCGTGAGCTGTATTACAATTTTTTAATTTTTCTCTAAGTTCTGATATTAGTAAAGAATATTTTTTTTGCACAGGCAATAATAATTATTTTTGAGCAGTTAAAGAATTTATAATTGCTGAAAAACTTTCAGCATGATTAAGAGCTAAATCAGCAAGAATTTTTCTATTTACATTTACATCGGCCTTTTTAAGTTGATGTATAAATTGGCTATACGACATATTATTTAATCTTGCTGCCGCATTAATTTTAGATATCCAAAGCGCTCTAAATTGTCTTTTCTTTTGTTTTCGATCTCTGTATGCATATTGACCAGCCTTAATAACTGCTTGCTTAGCAACTCGAAAAACTTTACTTCTCGCACCCTTGTACCCTTTTGCAAGCTTTAATATTTTTTTATGTTTTGAATGTGCTACAACACTACGTTTTACACGAGCCATTATTACTCCTTTCTAATATGGTAACATTCTTTTTACCAAAGCTTTATCGGCTTTGCTGACCACCATATCATCCCTTAAATGTCTTTTTCTTTTGGTGCTTTTTTTAGTCAAAATATGTCTACGATGTGACTGCGCTCTCTTCATTTCACCTGATGGTGTTTTTGAAAACCTTTTTGCAGCACCTCGATTGCTTTTCATTTTTGGCATATCTTCCTCTTATTATCAGACTAAAAACGTTACAAGTATACAGTAATTATATATTTTATACAGAATTTATTTTTTTGGTGCCATCACCATGACTATTTGCCTACCTTCAAACGAAGGTATTTGTTCTACAATACCGTATTCATCAAGATCTTTCTGAATTCTATCAAGAAAATCTCTACCAATTACCTGATGAGCTATTTCACGGCCTCTAAAGCGCATCGTAATCTTAGCTTTATCCCCACCAGTTAAAAATTTAATTAAACTCTTAAGCTTGACTTGGTAATCTGCTTCCTCGGTATTTGGTCTAAACTTTATTTCTTTTACTTGAGTTACTTTCTGTTTTTTCTTTGCTGAATGTGCTTTTTTTGATTGTTCAAATTTGTATTTTCCATAATCCATTATTCTGCATACGGGCGGCTTTTGATTGGGAACTATTTCAACCAAATCTAAATCTTCATTTTTTGCTAATTCTAATGCTTTAATTGTTTCTACAACTCCTACTTGGTCTCCGTTCGACGCAATGAGCCTGACCTCTTGGACATTTATCCTAGAATTCATCCTTAACCTTTTATTGTTTGCTATTATGCTCTCCTAAATAGTTAAATTAACGCTTTTCTTATCTATCAGAGTGTCTATCATTTTAATAAAATTTTCAACACTCATCTCTCCCAGATCATCTCCAAATCTAGTTCTAACTGATATTTTACCATTTTCTAACTCTTTATCCCCAACAACTAATAAATATGGAGTTCTCAATATAGCGTGTTCTCTTATTTTATAACCAATCTTTTCATTTCGTAAATCCATATTTACTCTAATCTTAGATTTCTTTAATTGTTTTAAGGTTTCTAAACAATAACTTTTCTGGTTTTCTGTAATATTTAGTATTGTTGCATGTATAGGTGATAACCATAAAGGCAGATTACCTGCATATTCTTCAATTAATATTCCCACAAAACGTTCCAAAGACCCTAAAATTGCTCTATGAATCATAACAGGTGCAGCTTTATTGCCTTTTGAGTCAATGTAGTTTGCATCAAGGCGAGAAGGCATTGAAAAATCAAGTTGGATAGTCCCTAATTGCCAAACCCTATCAAGTGAATCAGTTAGCGAGAAATCAATTTTAGGGCCATAGAATGCGCCGTCTCCTTCATTTATTATCCAATTAATATCATTACTATTTAGCGCTGATTTCAGCGCACCTTCTGACTTATCCCATATTTCGTCACTTCCAACTCTATTTAAAGGTCTTGTTGATAGCTCAACTTTTATTTCTTTAAAGCCAAAAGTTTTATAAATTTCATAAATGTTTTTAATAAGTATGTTTATTTCATTTTCAATTTGTTCAGATGTGCAAAATATATGAGCATCATCTTGTGTAAATGCTCTTATTCTCATTAAACCATGCAAAGTACCAGAGGGTTCGTTTCTATGCACTTTTCCAAATTCTGCAAATTTAACAGGAAGGTCTTTGTAACTTTTTATTCCTTGATTGTAAATCTGTATATGTCCTGGGCAACTCATAGGCTTAATTGCGTATTCTTTATTTTCTGATGCAACATCAAAAATTAAATCTGAAAATTTATCTAAATGTCCTGATTTTTTCCATAAGGATTTATCTAAAATCTGAGGAGTATTTATTATTTCATATTCATTATCAATTAAGTAATTAGTAATAAAGTCTTTAATTATATTAAATAAAACCCAACCATTATTGTGCCAGAACACCATGCCTGGTGATTCTTCTTGAAAATGAAATAAATTTAAATTTTTCCCTATTTTTCTATGATCTCTTTTTTCTGCCTCGGTTAATTTTTCAAGATAATTTTCAAGTGACTCTTTAGAATCCCATGCAGTACCATAAATTCTTTGTAATTGTTGGTTTTGAGAGTCGCCTTTCCAATATGAACCTGAAACTTTCATTAATTTAAAGTTATTAAGGAATTTTGTATTTGTTAAATGAGGGCCTCGACACATATCTATATATTCTTCATGATAATAAATTGCTATTATTTCATCATCAGGGATTTCTTTGATAAGTTTTAGCTTATAAGTCTCATTTCTTTCATTAAAAACTTTGATGGCTTTATCTCTAGTTACGACTTCTTTGGTAATTTTATATTTTTTCTTTGCTAATTTTTTCATTAATAACTCAATTGATGACAGTTCTTTTTCAGAAATTGCTTCCTCACTATCAATGTCATAGTAGAAACCATTATCTATTACAGGGCCAATAACCATTTTTGTCTTAGGATAAATCTGTTTTATTGCATGTCCAAACAGATGTGCGCAAGTATGTCTTATAACTTCTAATCCTTGACTATCTGAAGATTTAATTAATTCAATATTACAATCTGAAGTAATTAAATCGCTTAAGTCACATAAATTATTATTTATTTTAGCAGCAACGATATCTTTATAATCAAAATTAGATTTAATTAAATCTTCTATTGATATGTTTTCTTTAATTTCTAATTTTTTATTTTCTATATTTACTTTAAACATAATTCCTCGTTTAGGCACGATTGGACTCGAACCAACGACCTCCACCATGTCAAGGTGGCGCTCTAACCAGCTGAGCTACGCGCCTAAG
>MDTC01017014.1_pt1 | contig 14352 bp, 10 predicted proteins | sample 811181 | NCBI WGS metagenome assembly MDTC01 (sample SAMN05326644, study PRJNA326480) | marine metagenome | isolation source: seawater | place: Pacific Ocean: North | collected 2011 | reverse complement strand
TAGAGTTTAGCGAAATAGCGTCATTGGAAAGATTGAAATGATCACCCTTTATAAAGCTATGCGTGTCATTTAGATGTAATATCGTTAACTTAAAAACCGCCGCGTTAAGTATGTTTGAGGGTGATTCAGACGCTGTTTCATCTATTATGATTTCACAGCCGATAAGAGAACATACCAACAACCAAATCACTCCACGTATTGGGATTTTTATCATGTATTATTCTCCTTATGGATATTCAACAAACTTTTTATCAACTTCTCAACGAATAAGTTAATTTTTAATGTTATTGCCTCTTTGGAAGAAATAAGCACATGATTTTTTTGGAGACGAGAGCGAGTTAATTAGGTATGCAATATTACTATTTCGCCGAGAGAAAAGTGTAAAAGATTAATCCTTAATAACGATGAGAAAAGGGTTATGAGAATTGTTTTGGTAAGTAGGACCCTCAAATATTTATTGTATAAAAAAGTCTTGATTTGCATATGCCCAATTTTAATTTCTTCTTGCGGCGGGGGTTCAGGAGGTATTGACTTAAATGAATCGCTGTCACTTGGTAGCGTGTCGAAATCCTATGCTCCGCAATTACCTGATTCCGACACTTACCCTGGCGTTTCCTGGGATGTCCGCTTGCCCTCAGAGGTCAACATGACGGAAAGCATCATCAATCAAGCACTAGATTATGCGTTTTCTGCCACGAGAAATACTCAAGGTGTTTTGATTGTTCGTCATGGTGTGATTGTTGGTGAGCGGTATGGGATTAGGAAATCGAAAGAGAGCACGGCTACGAGTTGGTCTACAGCGAAGTCTTTTTCTAGTGCATTAATTGGTATTGCGCTTGACCAAGGATTTATCGGATCGATTGACGAGTCTGCATCCAACTACCTTCCGTCTTGGCAGGGTACTGAGAATGAGGATATTAGTATTAGAGCGCTATTGGAGATGCGAAGTGGTCTGCAACAGTCGAGGTTTAGCGATGCGGGTATTTACGCCTCCGGTGGTTATGATGGAGATCAATTAGCATTCGCTTTAGACCGAGCTCGTTCCACTTCCCCAAGAGGCAGAAACTGGGCGTATCAGAATACAGATTCTATGTTGCTATCAGGTATCATCGAGAATGCAACTGGTCAGTACGTCTCAAACTATGCAGATATAAATCTATTCTCAAAAATTGGCATGAGGGCTGATTGGTGGGTAGATGAGAGGGGACACGCGATGACCTATTGTTGCGTCGACGCCACAACCAGAGATTTCGCTAGGTTTGGTCTTCTTTTTGTTCGGCAAGGTCGTTGGCGTGACGAACAACTTCTCTCAGATTCATGGATCAAAGAGTCTACCTCGGTGCCCAGCGATTCAAACAAGGCTGACTATGCTCTGCAATGGTGGGTGAATGAGACTGGTGGATATTATTTTTCCGCGGGATTACATCAAAATAACATCTACATTTTTCCTGAATACGACTTAGTAGTTGTCCGAAATAGTACTTATACGAGACAAGGCGATGCGCGAGTGAGGACAGGTGATAATTATCACTTGACTATCCCGCCAGCAAATTGGAGCGATTCCACTTTCCTGTCACATATCACGGGTGCAATATTAGAATAATTCTGCAAAATTGAAGTTATAAGCTTTAAGGAATATACAGAATTTTCGTCGTAGAGAAGTTGTTGATAATGGTTTCTGTGGTGTTAGTTAGGCTTATATTAGTTAATCCTTCTTTGTCTACTTTGATACAAAGTTCGAGTAAACTTCATCACACGAAATAGCCATTGCGGAATTATTGATCATCATTATCTGGGTTGGTATATTGGTTAAAACGACGACGGGTTTTATGTAAATTTTTACCGATAGGGGTTGAGAATCAGATGTATAAGAACTTTTTTGCAGGGCAATGGATTGATGGATCTGACGCAATGGATAATATTAATCCTTCTGATACATCAGATTGCATAGGACAGTTTGCGATGGCGAGTGAGCTACAAACTGAACAGGCGATAGATGCTGCATTTGATGCTTTTCCCCAATGGGCGAAGTCACCGTTACAACAACGAAGCGAGATGCTCGATAAGATCGGTGATGAAATATTGTCTCGAAAGCAAGAATTGGGAGAAATGTTAGCAAGGGAAGAGGGAAAGACCCTTTTGGAGGGTATTGGAGAAGTCGTGCGCGCGGGGCAGATTTTTAAGTTTTTTGGGGCTCAAGTCGTTCGCCAAGGAGGAGAAAATTTTGATTCTGTTCGCCCTGAGGTAGACGTATCGGTCACTCGTTCCCCAGTGGGAGTTGTGGGCCTTATTCTTCCGTGGAATTTTCCGATAGCGATTCCTGCTTGGAAAATCGCGCCTGCCCTAGCGTACGGAAATTGTGTTGTCTTTAAGCCATCTGAGCTAGTTCCTGCGCTTGCCCATGCGTTAACAGAGATTATTTCGAGGTCTGGAATCCCTGAAGGTGTCTTCAACCTTGTGATGGGTCGTGGAGATGTGGTTGGATCGTGTATTGCAAATAGTCCAAAAGTACACGCTATTAGTTTTACCGGATCAATCACTACAGGCAAAAGGGTTGCTTCTGCGGCTGTAGCTCGAATGGCAAAAATTCAGCTTGAGATGGGCGGCAAAAACCCCTTGGTTGTGCTGGATGACGCTGATCTAGATACTGCCGTAGATTGTGCCGTGCAAGGAGCGTTTTACTCCACGGGTCAGCGATGTACAGCATCAAGCCGCTTGATCGTTACGAGCGGAATACATGATAGGTTTGTCAAGGCGCTATCGACTCGCCTATTGCAGTTGAAAACGGACCACGCGTTAAAGAAAGGTACTGACATCGGCCCAGTTATTGATCAGCGTCAATTAGATAAAGATACACGTTATATACAAATCGGGATTGATGAGGGTGCGACTTTAGAGTGCGGTGGAGAGCAGGTTTTTCGTGATACTGAGGGATTCTATTTACCACCAGTGTTATTTACAAATACCCATAACGATATGCGAATTAATCGTGAGGAGATTTTTGGACCTGTCGCGAGTGTTATTTGTGTGCGTGATTACGATGAGGCTTTATCGATCGCAAATGACACTACCTTTGGTCTCTCAGCGGGTATCGTGACCAACTCGTTGAAATTCTCGTCGGATTTTAAACGTAACGTGGAGTCTGGCATAGTAGCCGTAAATCTACCTACGGCGGGTGTGGACTATCATGTGCCATTCGGAGGGACCAAGAGTTCCAGCTACGGTTCACGAGAGCAGGGAGAGTACGCAAAAGAATTCTACACTTCCGTCAAAACATCATACACTTTGGCTTAAAAGTGCTACTCTTCTCTCGATATTAAAGCGCAGGTGCCCAGTTTTAGCGTCTAACCTCAATAAAACACAAACCTAATTTTGACATTTGTGGCCGCTTATCTCAAAAAGTGACAACACTGCGCAAGGTCTCACCCGCTTGCATAGCCTCGTAAGCTTCGTTAATTTGTTCGATTGGATAACTTCGTGAAAGAAGCTTATCGAGTTCTAATTTCCCAGCCTTATACAGGTCAATCATTCGGGGAATGTCATTTCGGGGGACCGCAGATCCATAGAGTGACCCAGTCAGGACACGTTCTTCAAAAGCAAATGGGAGGGCAGTAAGTGTGATCGTAGCGCTGTTTGCGGGAATGCCCACAATGGTTGCGGTGCCGCGTTTTGCCAATGAATTATAAGCTTGTTGAATTGTAATAGGTAATCCGACAGCTTCAAACGCGAAGTCAACACCCCTCCCCTCGGTGAGATTACGTATTGATTGCACTGGATCTTCTCTAGACCCATTAATTGTATCCGTAGCACCGAATTCTCGCACTTGCTCAAGTCGCACATCGTGACGATCTATTGCGATGATTCGTTTTGCTCCTGATAATACCGCACCCTGAACAATATTTACCCCCACACCACCAACTCCAAAAACTGCAACAGTACGTCCTGGTTTTAGGTTATTAGTGTTTATGACCGATCCCACACCGGTGATAACCGAGCAACCCAGTAATGCAGCTAGTTCAAAGGGAAGATCTTTTGGGATCTTTAAGACAGAGCCCTCAGGTAAAACGGTATAATTTGAAAATGCGGACACGCCCGCAAAATGAAGGATCTCACGACCCTTATAACTGAAACGGCTGGTGCCATCTTGAAGTCTTCCTGAGGCACGTATTTCCGTTCCGACGGGACATAAAGCTGGCCTGCTTTCACTGCAATATTCGCAAACTCCGCATGATAGTCGCCAGAGAGGTATAACATGATCACCTGGTTCCACCGAATTCACGCCATCACCAACGTCGACGACAATACCGGCGCCTTCATGGCCCAGAATGCCGGGAATTGGTGCTTTGAGATGGCCGGTCATTACACTCAAATCTGTATGACATATTCCAGCTGCCTTCATTTCAATCCTAACTTCACCCGCACAAGGGTCAGCAACATCCACCTCACAGACATTTAGTCTTTTTCCGGGTTCAAAAAGTATCGCGGCTCTAGATTTCATTTTTTCCTACTGGCGATTTACCACTTTTCATGATCTAAGGTTTGAATCTCTAACTCATTTAATTGTCTATGTTAAAAAGTTATGCATCAAGAGTTACAGGTAGAATTATATAAAACGCCACCCATTTTCGATTATAATGGGGGGTATTCGGCGTTTTTTCGGCGTGACATACCATGAGCGCTGTTGCGGCGACTTACTCTTGGATATATAAATAACCAATAGCTAAATTGATTAAATAAAATAAATATAACTTTATTGAAAGGAGTTGGCAGTATGCTTAGAGGAGATAAGTTTTATATTAATGGACAATGGGTAGTCCCATCTACCACCGATATTTGTGAAGTTATCAATCCCTCCACAGAGCAAACCATCGGACATATCGTAATGGGAGGGCCTGCGGATGTCGATGCTGCTGTGGCGGCGGCTAAAAATGCATTTGAATCATTTTCAAAAACGTCTGTGCAAGAACGTTTAGATCTCCTTACTAGAATCATAGATGTGTACAAAAGTAGGATGGATTTGATTGCTAGAACTGTTTCGCAAGAAATGGGAGCGCCCATGGGCCTTGCTAATGCAGCGCAGGCCCCTGCTGGACTTGGACATCTTATTTTTGCTAAGAAAGCGCTCGAGAAGTTTTCTTTTTCTGAAGACGTCGGTACCTCTCGGGTGGTTCGAGAGCCAATTGGAGTTTGTGGTTTAATTACTCCTTGGAACTGGCCGGTGAATCAAATTACAGCGAAGGTAGGGCCGGCAATCGCGGCGGGCTGTACTATGGTGTTAAAGCCCTCCGAGATTGCGCCCTTTAATGCATTGATTTTTGCAAAAATTATGGATGAGGCTGGAGTGCCTCCGGGTGTTTTCAATCTTATTAACGGCGATGGCCCCTCCGTCGGGGTTGCGATGTCATCGCACCCGGATATAGAGATGATGTCATTTACTGGGTCTACCAGAGCAGGTATATCTGTAGCGAAAGAGGCAGCGACAACTATCAAGAGAGTTTGTCAGGAGCTAGGTGGAAAGTCGGCTAACATCATTTTAGATGACGCTGAGTTCGAAAAAGCGGTGGCGCGAGATGCATTTGGAATGTGTCTCAATACCGGTCAAAGTTGTAATGCTCCAACCAGAATGCTTGTACCCGCGAGCCGAATGGAAGAGGCCTCTAAGATCGCCAAAAAGTCTATGGAAGCGATCGTTGTAGGCAACCCTTCCGAAGAGGCCACTCAGCTTGGTCCACTCGTTTCCGAACTTCAATTTAACAAAGTGCAAGCGCTCATTCAGAAGGGTATCGATGAGGGTGCAAAGCTAGTGATGGGAGGAGTGGGCCGACCAGATGGAATTGATTCGGGATACTTTGTACGACCCACAATCTTTGCAGACGTAGATAATGATATGACTATCGCGAGAGAGGAAATTTTTGGCCCCGTATTGTCACTGATTCCCTATGCAGATGAGGATGATGCAGTAGCTATAGCTAATGATACTATTTATGGACTCTCTGCTTACGTTAGCGGGGGTAACCACGAGAGAGCGTGTGCCGTGGGAGCTCGATTGAGAGCTGGAAATGTTCATATCAATGGAGCGGGTCTAGATATTAATGCTCCATTTGGGGGCTACAAACAGTCTGGTAATGGCAGAGAATTTAGCACGTGGGGATTGGAGGAGTTCCTCGAGACAAAATCTATGCTTGGATATGAGCCACCCAAGGTAGACGCAGAGGAAGGTAGCGGTTTTATTGACTTCTAGGAACAAGCTTAATGTCGGGCGTTCATCAAATTTGAGCTGCTCGACATTAACTAAAGAGGCTTAAGATTGTTGTCCTCAGAAATTTTATGATCCCGAAAACGTTGGCGCCTTCTTTTCTATGAATGCTTGTACTGCATTACGATGGTCTTGTGTGGAAGCACAGTGAATGTGGTGTGTTACCTCAAGATCCATACAGTCATCCAAATCACCCTGAGCGAGGGCGCGAGACAGATTTTCTTTCATATAACGATATGCGACGCTGGGACCTTTCGCTAATCGGCCGGCTATTTCCAGCGTTTTGGTCTCAAGGTTGCTCGGTTCTACCACCCAATTAGTTAAACCCAACTGTAATGCCTCCTCTGCGCCTATCCTATCAGAGAGGTAGTACAATTCTCGAGCCTTGGCCGTGCCTATTAATTGGGACATAAATAGTGTGCCTCCGTAATCCCCTGAAAAACCCACTCGGGCAAACGCGGTAGTCATGATGGCGGTCGATGCCATTATTCTTAAATCGCAAGATAAGGCAAGGGATAGCCCTGCTCCGGCGGCGGCACCCGGAAGCACTGCTAGCGTGGGCTTTGGTATTTTATAGAGGCGACCAGCTGTATTTCGCTGATCCACTCGCTGCCGATGAATTGCCTCGTCCACCGTAATTTCGGATGCTTTTGCATTTCGAGCAGCCATAGCTTTTATATCACCACCTGCACAAAATGCTTTGCCAGTACCCGTAACAACAATACACCTCACAGCAGGATCCTGTTCTGCCTTCAAAAGTTGGCTATTGAATGCCCTCAACAAATCTGGCGAAAAGGCATTACGAGCTTCCGGTCTATTTAAAGTTATTGTCAGAACTCCCGAACCTAAGGAGACTAGGAGATCTTTGGTACCTGAATCGATATTTTGCTTTGACATCGGGCGTGTTCCCTATTTTTGGCGAAGAGGCTTGAGGGTGTATCGTCTCTGAGATAAATCTGGGCGGCTTCTTTCAGTTGTTTCTCGGCATTGAAGACGCTCTTTGGTTACAAAACACCACTATTTTTCACTTCTTAATGCCGCGACACAGACGAGGCAACAAGAATCACTTAAATAACTCCCGCTTCTCTAAGTTTTGCTAGATCGGCGCTGCTAAAGCCAAGCATTTTTTGCAACACTGCATCGGTATGCGCACCTAGCATCGGTCCCGGACTATCGGTATATCCTGGAGTATCTTCTAATTTTGGCGCAATAGCGGGTATGTGGAGTGCTTCGTCATTAACCATAACCTCCTCGAAAAGTCCTCGAGCTTGAAAATGTGGGTTTGTAAACATGTCCTCCACACTTAATATTGGTCCTGCTGCTACTCCTGCATCTTCCAAGAGGCACATCGCCTCAGACAATGAGACGGTTGCAGTCCAATCCGATATTGCGGAATCAATTAAACTTTCATGCGCAACTCGACCTGGGTTGTTTTGTAAACGTGTGTCAAAGGCTAGGTCGTTTCTTCCAATTCTTTTCATGAGTCGTTCAAACATTGAATTTGTATTCGCGCCAATAATAATCAACTTTTCGTCCTTGCACCGATAGGTGTTAGACGGAACGATTCCAGTAATTGTGCTGCCAGATGGTTGTCGTATCTCTCCCGCTCCAGAATATTCGGGGACGACGGCCTCCAGCATATTAAAAACTGATTCAAAGATAGAGACATCCACTACTTGGCCATGTCCGTTACCCTTTTGCAGCCGATTAATATAAGCCATGCATATTCCCAAGGCGGCATGTAATCCTGCCAGAGTATCACCTAAGCTCAGATTCGGCCGCACCGGTAATTCGCCGGGCACACCATTGAGATATCGAAAACCTCCAAATCCCTCACATACTGAAGCGAACCCAGGTTTGTCAGAGTAGGGGCCGGTTTGGCCATAACCAGAAATTCGAGAATAAATTAAATTGGGATTAATTATTTTTACGTCCTCTGGGCCAAGATTCCATGATTCCATTACGCCGGGACGGAAGTTCTCAACTAATACATCGCAATCTCGACACAAATCTCGGACTATTTTTTGCCCTGACTCAGATTTTAAGTTGATGGTAACAGATTGTTTATTACGCCCGAGGCTCCACCACCAAAGTGACGTGCCATTTTTTACAGTGCGCCAATTTCGTATAGGATCTCCAAGTTCTGGTGATTCGATTTTTATAATTTCGGCACCAAAATAACCTAGGATCGTGCTCGCAAAAGGACCGGCTAAAATCTGTCCAAGCTCAATGACACGGAGACCATCAAGAGGACGGGGATTAATATTCTCCAATGTGGTTACACCAGCGACGAGATTATCTGCCACTTTGAACTCCAAGAGCAAAAGCCTAGGGTATAGTGTAATAGTCTAAAGATATATCTTCAAAGGTTACTCGATTGTGAGGAGTCATATGTAATATACTTTAACCCATTAAATTAATTAAAAATTACAACAAGCAGTTTTTACACCGATATCTCAGACACTCATTTTGGATAAGTATAAATATGTTGCGTCGATTTGAGCGGACATAATGTGATTTGAACTTTACATTTGATGAATTATAGGTTGCCGCCGGGTGGTCCTCGCCGCTACTTTAGCACTGAAAACCTGAGTTTATGGGATGTTTAATTTCGGTTTAGCGTTAACTTTGGTGGTGAGTGATAATGACATTGTTTCAGTGGTCAGGGATTTTTCTTGGTTTTTATGCCGCTCTCATGCTGTCAATCGGGTTGTATGCGCACAAAAAAATTCGGGATTCAGATGATTTTGCCACCGCTCGGGGCGCGTACGGACCATTTTTCTTAGCGCTGGCTTATGCAGCGACCACTGCAAGTGGCGCCACCTTCTTGGGGATTCCAGCGCTCTCTTATCAATGGGGCTTGGCGTCACAATGGTACGGGTTCCTATATCCATTAGGCGTTTACATTGGGGTGCTTATATCAATGCGCTTGGTAGCAACCGCCGGAAATCGTTTCGGCAATCGTTCTATACCTGAGTACCTAGGCGATCGCTATCAATCCAACGGCATTCGAGTATTGGTATCGTTGATGTCGCTAGTTCTATTCTTTTATCTCACCGGGCAACTGGTATCAGGAATAGTGATGTTTCAATTAATGCTCGGTTTTGACGAGATTTGGGCTTTAATTTTTACAACGTTAGTGTTGTTATTTTACGTTGTTTTGGGCGGAGCTCATGCTGATATTATAACTGACGGTATTCAAGGAGCAATGATGCTTGTTATTGCCATTGTTGTAATTCTTGTGACCTTTTTCGGTGTAGGAATTGAAGGAGGATTCTCTGGAGTTTTGTCTAATTTATCGGCACAGGATCGAAATTTAACGAGGGTCTTAAACACTGAGTCTTCACTTTTTAATTCGTGGTGGTCAATCTTCGTAATCATATTCGCGCATGTCCCTCTTGGTCTTCTTCCACATTTGGGTAATAAGCTTTGGGCACTTAAGTCCGACAGAAATCGAATGAACTTCGTATGTCTAGCTGCAATCTTTGGGCTAACATTGGGCATGATGGGGCTAGGTGGATTACTTGCACGAGCCCATTTTGGCTCTGAGCTATTTGGCGAGGGGATGAATCTAAATCAAGCTTTACCCCTTTTATTCATAGAATTGTTTCCGATTTGGTTAGCTGCATTAATTGGTGTTGGAATATTAGCAGCTGTAATGAGCACGGCCGACGGGTTAGTAATATCATCGTCACAGGTAATCGCGAATGATTTGTACCGAAGGACAATCGCTCCGAGGTTACAGTGCCATCTTACTCCGAACCAACTTGATAAAAGAGTCCTTATGATCTCGAGGTTTTCCACTGTTGGGGTGTTGCTTGTGTGTATGGTTTTAGCTTGGTTTTTAATGGAGAAAAATATAGCACTCATTGTTTTTATTGGAATTGGTGGAATGATGGCCGCATTCGCGGGCCCTCTAATACTTGGAGCCCTTTGGGGTGGAGTGACAACTGCGGGAGCTTACGCCGGTCTCATAGCGGGAATGACTACCTTTATTGTTTTGCACGCACAGCTGATCGATCCAAATTGGTTTGAGAATAATTCCGTTCTCCATGGAGCTAGTCTATGGCTTTATAATGAGGGACCCAATCCCTTCTCTTGCACATTTGTTGGAGAAATAGTTTCAATCGGGATGACTGTATTTGTTTCTAATTTCTCTGAGAAGTTGCCCGAATCTCATGTGCAGACTCTCTTTAGTGACTCATAAAGCGGTACATAGATCTCATCAAGGAGGCCGAAAGCTGGCCACGATTTGCACATTGGTTTTATTTCTATACCCTTTTTGTCGGGGTATGACGTGAAAAACACTCCTTTTATTATCGCTATTTGTGGTGGTTCGGGTTCAGGAAAAAGTTTTTTTTCAAATGTTTTGATGAAACATATTAGAGAAAGGTTACCAGACTACAGCGTCCAGCAGCTAAGTCTTGATCGTTATTTTTTCGATATTTCGTGTAGAGGCCCTCGAGAAAATGAGCATGTCAACTTTGATCATCCTGATGCAATTGATTTTGAACTATTCTCATCACACTTACTGGATTTCAAAAATCAGTGTAGCATTTATGCGCCGAAATATGATTTTGTGACACATAAACGCGAAGACGAGTGTGATTTTTTATCGGCCTGTGACCTCTTAATTGTTGAAGGCGTATTTCTTTTTTACCTTGCGGAGATAGTTGATCTTCTGGATCTAAAACTTTTTATCGAAACTCCACTAGAGATTTGCTTACAAAGACGCCTTTCGCGAGATTTAAAAGAAAGAGGTCGAACGAAAAATGGTATCACTTGTCAGTTTAGGCAAACAGTCATCCCCATGTATAACAAATATATACATCAGACTCGTGCCCAAGCGAACTTTTTGCTAGATGGGGTCGCGGCGATTGATGAAAACATTACGTTTACAGTTGAACAACTGAGTCAATTAATTTGTGATTGAACTGAAGAAATAAGGGATCAATAAGATGTCTGGCGCTTTAGGAATTATCTGTTTGTTAATCTTTGCCGTGGTTTTATCCTCGAATAGGAAATCGATCAACTGGTGGACTGTAATTGCTGCTTTTAGTCTACAAGCAATTTTGGGAGCTTTTGCTCTCTATCTTCCAATCGGTCAGAGTATTTTTCAAAGCCTGTCTTTTGTAATCAGTGATCTTCTTGAGCATTCTGCGGCGGGTACATCTTTCGTTTTTGGAGATCTGGCGGACGACAGCAAAATGTTTTATTTCGCATTTCAGGTGCTACCTGTAATTATATTTTTCTCCTCCTTAGTTTCGGTATTTTACTACCTCGGGGTTATGCAGCTTTGCATTCGAATTATCGGGGGAGGTCTCCGAATACTCCTAAAAACAAGCCGAGTTGAGTCTATGGTTTCGGCCTCCAATATATTTTTAGGTATTGGGGAGGCCCCATTAGTGGCTCGGCCATATGTTCCTAAACTTTCCAAATCGCAGTTATTTGCTGTGATGGTTTGTTGTTTATCTTCGGTGGCAGGTTCTGTTTTAGCCGGTTATGCAGCCATGGGGGTCTCTTTGGAGTCTCTCATCGCTGCAAGTTTTATGGCGGCTCCGGGGGGGCTTTTGATGTCGAAATTAATGGAGCCCGAAATAGATTTAGAGGCCGATGAAGAATTCTCGATATCAAAAAGTGACCATCTTGACAGCAATATTTTTCAAGCTGCTGCGGACGGCGCGATCGCCGGACTGAATCTCGCTTTGAACATTGGTGCTATGCTAATCGCTTTTATGGGGATTATCGCGCTTTTAAATGTTAGTTTGGAATGGATTGCCAGTGTTTTCGGTATTGAGAATGCTACCATTCAACTCATTTTGGGCAAGCTTTTTCAACCATTAGCATATTTAATTGGTGTGCCTTGGCATGAATCTGAATTAGTGGGCGGTTTGCTCGGGCAGAAACTGGTTTTCAATGAGTTCGTTGCTTTTATGCAATTTACCGAGCTGCAAACATCCTTGAGTAGAGAAAGTCAGATCATCGCTACGTTTGCGCTTTGCGGTTTTGCGAATTTCGCCTCGATCGGCGTGCTTTTAGGAGGATTGGGGGTATTAGCGCCTTCGCGGCGTACCGAAATATCGCAGCTGAGTTTGAGAGCACTCGTGGCAGCAACTCTTGCAAACTTAATGAGTGCTGCCATCGCCGGTACTTTTATCGGCTGGTCTTAGATCGCGTACGGATTTGGTTCCATATCGGAAATCGATATACAGGTAAACGGGACGGACGTCCCTCACATCTTCGTTGTGGTCTCGTTCCTTAAGATCTGAAGTTTAACCACAATCATTCCTGTGTTTTTTATTGGGCATTAATTACTAATAGTATGAATTGTTGAGTTTTTCCATTTCGAGAACGAGTTTTTCGGTAGCTTTTATCCCATGACTGTCTGAAATAAGTAATGTGGGTTCCCATCGATGTGCCAATTTTCCACTTTCCACCGGCATATGGGTTATTATCAATCCTCTCCGAGGAGGTGCTCGATTTTTATGCTTGGTTTTTGTGTCGCGAGTCGGTACTGAAAATTTAACTTTTAGAAGTATCTCTTTGAATATTATGCTTGATGTCGCCTAGGCATACCATTCTGTACTTTGTAGTTGGGTTGGGGACGCATACCCAAGACTGATCTTCTTAATGGTCTATGATGCGATCACTGTCCAGAAAACCCGTGCATATTTCCCAAGTAACTTGCAATTTTAATCTTTCAGGCAGCGGGCGACGATTTTTTATCGATTTTTTAAAAGAGATAGAACTTTAGGTAAAGGTTACTCATAATGTGTCGATTATTCAAAGGAGTGGCAAGTAATTGCCACTTTTGACTAAGTAACTTCCACTTTATTGTTTAGTTTTATTGGACGAGAAATAAATAACATGAGCGATATATCGGGGTCGATCAACACGCTTAGAGCTTTACAAGAATTCAATACAAAAATATCTGAACTCGTCGACCGCAAGCGGAAGGTGGAGCTATCGAGATCTGAGAGTTTATCAGAAGTTCGTGCCGCAAATGCAGAACTTGCCCAAAAATACAGAGCTGAACGACTAGATCAATTAGCCACCAAAAATAATCAATTAGCTCGGCTTGAGACGTTGAAAGCTGCCCGACTTGCCAATCAATTAGTTGAAGAAAAAAATCAAAAATCTGTGAATAGAAATTTAGCCACTGGAGATAATGCGCTTTATAGGCAAGATGTTTCATTGCAAGGAAAAAGTGAAAGTCAGCGCGTTGTTGACCATATTGATTTACAGAAACAAGAAAGCATGTATTTTTCGAGGCTAGCGAATGATCTGCTGAACCAACAAATCTTTGACATAAAACTAAACTACAAAAGACTGGAAGCAAAAGTTATACATGAAAATATTGAGAATGACGCCTTTCAAAGTGATATCTTGGAATTAAAAAATCAAGAATCAAAGATGGTTGAAGCCGTGTTAGAGGAGAAATCTCAAGAGGCTACTCAAATTTTTGATGCAAAATACGGCGATACTCCATCACTTCAGTTAAAAAAACGGATAGAAAAGCTTGTAGAAATTCAGGAAGAGGAATCAGACAATAAGGATGGAATATCATTGGAGATTTAAAACTAAGAAGTTGTCTAAGGAAGGCGGATCTATTACAAGTGGGTCAGAGACTGATTGCACAACTTTTTAAAACAAAGATCTCTATTTAATTGCCCGAGTAAAAATCAAAAGGACGCAATCCCAGCTTCCAGGTGAAAATTGAGGTTTCGACGGATAGAATTTCTTTTCTGACGAGCACATGGAAAAATTTGAAATATCCCCCCTTGCCAACATTTATTGACCTAAAGCGCTGTCATAGGCCTTCTTACAAGATTTACAGGTCTTATTCTGAAAAGGATTGGTTTTTTAAAGTGTGTTAATTTTTCAATAATTGGGTATCATTGTATACTATTAACAATGCTTGATTATGAAGATTGCGATTATCAAATTGTCGAAAGTTCTATCACATCATAAAAGGAGCAGCCTGTGAACAAAAAAGGGACTACCTCAAAACAAGCAGCAAATGATGTTGAGATTATTGAGAGATTCGACGCCGGAGATGAGGCCTCTGGAGATGAAGTGCTCACTCCCGGTGAGAT
>MDTC01217443.1_pt1 | contig 14356 bp, 13 predicted proteins | sample 811181 | NCBI WGS metagenome assembly MDTC01 (sample SAMN05326644, study PRJNA326480) | marine metagenome | isolation source: seawater | place: Pacific Ocean: North | collected 2011 | reverse complement strand
CTACAATTGTCACAGGTAAAAGGTGTAATAAAAAAGGGGTGCGTGTAAATACTGTCCGTGATTCTGTTGACCTATGCACAGTTCCTGAGACACATTCAAATTGCGCTCTAACAGTTTGTAAGAAATTGTTTGGAAACCGCTTCAAAAGTAGAAAGGGCTTACTGGCCATTTCACTGTCCAACCTTAATCCTCAGAACCATTTGGGAATCGCCCTAGGCAATATTACTCGCATGGAAAGAGGCGAGATCTGGAGCCAAGGCCAAAATGTTACCCCTCGTATTGGGCGATTGCTAGAAAAACTTGATATTGAACGCTTAGCAATTGCTAAAGCACTAGGTGTTAAGGTAAAAACAATTTTTGAGCACTTTCACTTGAGTTTTCATATCCCCATAGAATCAATTTCTAAGATGAATCAGCAAATGCATGCAAAAGGGAATGGAGGCATTGGTCCAGCTACGGCGCATAGCCGCTACATCATCGAAGATGTCCCTTATGGGTTGCAGCTGACAGTTATGCTAGGAAAATTGGTGAATCGTCCAGCGATTCTGCACGAAGCCGGGATCCAGATTTTTTCGGCTATGTATGACCGTGATTTTTCTAAAGAAAATGAATTGCTTAACGCACTTGATTTGCATAGTTATAACCTTAAGAATTTGCAACAGGCTGCCCGTACCGGGTTGTTGCACTAGATACCTATATTGGTATCTTTAAGATGTGTGCGGACAACAAAATCTAGAGGAACCAACAAGGAGATGCAAAAATGACAAAATTTACTTTCAACCGTCGCCGTTTCATGGGCACTGCCGCAATGACTGGTGCTGCTCTGGCTAGTCCTGTTTATCTACGCAGCGCATCAGCTGCAGGAGGTGAGGTCAATATTTGGACTTACAACGATTTTGTGCCGAAAAGTTTTAAAAAACAATTTGAGGCAGAAACAGGAATAAAAGTGAACATTCGTCTCGTCGATGATCAAGGTAAGCAATTTAACCTCCTAGCGGCAGAAGCACCGAATCCAACAGTTGACATCATGACAGTAGCTGGACACCGCTTTCTACAATTTATTGATAATGAACTTCTGGCACCACTTGATACAGATCGTCTATCAAATTGGGGCAACATAAACCCAACCTTCTCGGAAAGTGACTGGGCTACAATCAACGGTCATAAATGGGGTGCACCCATACTCTCAGGTATGGAAATCCTAGCTTATAACACTGAGCTTGTTTCTCAAGAAGAAGCGATGACTTGGAACACTCTTTTTTCAGAAAAATATTCTGGCCAAACTGCCTACATTATTCAGGATATGATGTCTATCGTAATGCTAATGCTTGGTTACGATGGCAACATGGTAGCTTATATGGATAATCCAGACAAAGCAGCAGCCATTGTTGAAGAGGCTAAACAGTTCTTGATTTCAAAAAAATCGCTAGTTCGTAAATACTATGACAGTGGGGCTGAAGTACAGCAAATGTTTGTAAACCAGGACATTGCTCTAGGGCATAGCTGGAACGGACCTGCCGCTGCATTGATAAACGATGGCTTTCCATTGGGGATGACTATCCCGAATGAGGGTTCATACGGCTTTGTATATACATATAACGTAGCTAATAATGCGCCAAATGCAGATAATGCTTATACGTTTCTTAATGCAATTCTTGCTTCTCCCGAAATAGGAGCGTCCATGACAAAGGCATCAGGGTTTATCTCTACATACAAGGATGCTTCAAATTACCTAACCGATCTTGAAAAACAATCAACGTCTTTTCCTGAAGAACAGATTGCCAACTTGCAGTTCTTCCGTGCCGAAGCGAACAAGATGAAATATGGTTTGGTTGATCCCGCTGTAGAGGCTGTTAAAGCTGCATAGACTAAATTAAATAGAAGGATCTGCCCTTTATCTTGGGCAGATCCCCTTTAGAGATTTGGTGAGAAAGGTTTGTGCAAAATGTCTCACGACGATTCAGCACGGAAAAATCACGATGACATTGTTCAATATTCAGCCACTCGCCCATTCTGGGGACGCCTCACGAACTGGCAACCATATCGCCTACTACTGACTTTTGCTACTGCATCTCCGAGACGTCAGTTTATAATCCTTGCCGCCTTTCCTTTACTGTGGCTCCTAACTCAACATTTGGGCCCGATGATTCAAATGGCGCGAGTATCATTACTTGAATCTTATCCCGTTGCCCAAGGAGCTCCACAAAATTTCACGCTCAACAATTATATTCGTTTTTTTGGAGACCACATCTTCTGGATGCCCTTCTTTAGAACTCTTACTTTTGCAGCTGTATTCACCTTTTGCACTCTTATTCTTACTTATCCAGTAGCTTATTTTCTTGCAAGGCATGTAAGTCGTCACAACCAAATGTTAATGCTTTTGATCCTTCTAATCCCGTTCTGGGTAGGAGAAATTGTGCGCACCTATGCAATAATGATCCTTTTGGGGAATACAGGTGCAGTAAACCTTGCTCTAAAGTGGCTTGGATTGATAGAACGTCCTATCCCATTCATGTATACCAGCTTCTCGATGGGACTTGGGATAGTTTACCTAACAGCGCTCTATATGCTTTTACCTCTTTACTCTGCCCTAGAAAAACTACCTAAGAGCTATACTGAAGTTGCCGCGGATCTTGGTGCGGGGGCTTGGACACGATTTCGCAGAATTACGCTCCCTCTCACTATTGAAGGTATTTCATCAGGCTGCACGCTGGTTTTTCTCATATCAACAGGTTTTTACGCAACACCAGTTCTTTTGGGTGGACCATCGACCACAGTATTTGCTGAAACCATTGCTGGATTTTTCCACTATGCAGGTGACGAGTGGCCTACCGGTGCGGCTTTCGCTGTTATAATGTTTGCGGCAGCGCTCTTTATAACTGGGTTATTTCAAAAACTGATGAAGGCTCTAAGAAGAGGAGACACAAAATGAATCGCAGCAATAGAATTATACTAGCTTGTGTTTATTGGGCATTTGTCCTCTATGTTTTTGTACCCCTTATTCTTATGATTCTTATGGGTTTTAAAGACAGCAAGTTCATCGGATTTCCGATCCGGTCTTGGACACTTGACTGGTACTACAGTATTTTTTCAGATGCCGAAATCCTTTATACCTTTGGGTACTCCATGCTGATAGCCATTTTATCAACTTTAATTTCTGTCGTAATCGGAACGTGGCTTGCCTTACTTCTGGAAGGTCGCAAGTTCTGGGGATGGGCTGTAACTTTTGGCCTCATGGTCTTACCCGCCCTAGTGCCTGGCATTATATCTGCCATTGCATTTAGGATATACGCTCGCTGGCTAGGAATTGAGCCAGGAATGGGAGCAATTATATGGGCTCACGCAGTTCATAACGTTCCTTTTGTATCACTTGTTGTTATGGCTCGACTATCAACACTACCTAAGAGTCAAATAGAGGCTGCTCGTGATCTAGGTGCAGACCCACTTGTTGCTTTTCTTCGCATTACTCTCCCCTACCTTGTTCCCTCCATTTTAGGAGCCAGCATATTTTGTATGCTTCTAAGCTTTGACGACTTTGTACGTTCCTTTTTCCTTGGTGGTTATGAGGAAACATTACCAGTTCTAATCTTTGCAATGCTTAGATCTGGCATGTCACCAGAGATCAATGCCATAGCTACCATAGCACTGGTCTTGACTGCTGCCATTGGGATTTGGGCTGAACGATTTACCCGTCGAGCCAATAAGGAGAGCCAACTATGACTTCATCACCTATTGTTCGCATTGACAGAATTTCAAAAAAATTTGGTACTACCGTTGCTCTGGAGAGCTTATCACTCGATATTGCTCAAGGTGAATTTGTAACTTTCCTTGGTCCATCAGGGTGCGGGAAATCCACGACGCTACGTATACTTGGTGGGTTCGAAAGGCCTGATACTGGCATTGTTATCTTAGATGGGGAGGATGTTACAAATTTACCTCCAGAAAAACGTCATGTAAATATGGTTTTTCAAGATTATGCTTTGTTTCCCCATATGACTGTTCGACAGAACATTGCCTTTGCTCTAGAACTTAAGGGACTAGACAATGCTGCTATTAAGAGACGACAAAGTGAAATAATGACTTTTCTCCAAATAGAAGCATATGGAGATCGCTATCCAAGCCAGCTTTCGGGAGGGCAACGCCAACGCGTAGCATTAGCTCGAGCTCTTGCTCCAGATCCTGCTTTATTACTACTAGACGAGCCATTGGGTGCACTGGATGCAAAGCTGCGTGGACAAGTGCAACGTGAGCTTAAATCAATTCAGCGCCAAACTTATAAAACTTTCTTTTTTGTCACTCACGATCAAGAGGAAGCCCTAACGATGTCAGATAGAATTATAGTTATGAATAATGGTCGCGTCGAGCAAGATGGAACGCCAGAGGAATTATATTTTCAACCCAAAAGCCGTTTTGTCGCTGAATTCATCGGTGAAACTAATTTCCTATTTGGAAAGATGAGTGGGAAAGATGGTTCTACAGTAATAATGGACTGGTACGGCCAAAAGCTTTACGGGCATGCCCCTTCAGGTACTCCTAGCAGTGGTTCTCCAATTATTGCTGCCTTGAGACTTGAGAAACTAGGTTTTTATAAGACCCAACCAAAAATCTCTAATGCTGTCCAAGGTCGTCTCATAAATAAAACTTTTCTCGGTAGCCGCATGGTAGTAGATATCCTCATAGAAAATACTGAGGAAGTAACTCTACGGGCTTTCATTGGAGTCGATACTGGCCAGTCCATTGGTACTGAGCCCGTATGGGTGGGATGGGATAGTAGTAGTATGGCCATTCTACATGAATGATACTGATCAGTTAATATAGATTCTTCAGTTCAATAGGTAGGCTGAATAGAAAATTCGTCAATCATAGTAATAAGTTATATGGGATCAAATCTTGCTGCTTACCTATCACTTTAACCCCTAAGTAGCATTCCACCATCTACAGGCAAATCAATACCAGTGATGAAAGACCCCGCATCGGAAAAAAGAAACATCGCTGCCTGAGCCAAATCCACAGGATTGCCGATCCTCTGCAAAGGAATATGTCTTGCCACCTGCCCACGAATTTTCTCAGTGTTCCAGCGCTCCTGCATTGGGGTAAGTACTGGACCAGGCAGCACCGTATTTGATCTGATTTTCTCAGCTGCAAGTTGGGAAGCTAGTGAGCGCGACATGGCACTTACTGCTGCTTTCGAAGCCTGATAAGCATCTTGAGGTACTGGATCGCCTCGCATCCATTGAATGGTAGAAAAGTGCACCATTGAACCACTTCCTCTCTTGCGCATGAGTGGTACTGCCGTGCGGGAAATCAGCACCATAGATTTCAAATTGATGTCAAAAACCTCGTCCCAAACATCTAAATCCATTTCCAATAGAGACTTGTCACGATCAAACCAGAGCACCCCAGCTACATTAGCTAAAAAATCCAATCCACCGCTGTGTTCTTGGTGATACCCAAAGGTCTTTTCAACAAACGCTCTATTACGAATATCTCCCTGTGCAAAATGAACCCTATCTTTGAACTTCGCTATCGCTTCAGGGCATGGTTTTAAATCAACTGCAGTAACGTAAGCACCTGCACGCAATAAAGACAGCGTAACTTCCTCGCCCATACCGCCTCCGGCTCCAGTCACAAATGCGCTCCGTTGACTAAAATCATATTCGGGTAAGTTCATGATATCCCCCTAAGGTGCAAATAATGTCTTTATAAATTAATCAGACCATTAGTTCTTGTAAAACAATTTTGTCAGGCCAATTTAATATGATTTACACATTCCCAAACGTAAAGCTTTACTATCCACAAAGCTTTAGGATCCTACGGATGACCCTACCTGATGTTTTTCAAGCAATATTAGAGTTAACACTTCTAATCCAGAACAAAAAATCATACTAATGTGGTTTAATCTGATTGCAGGCATTTTCAATGATTTTTTTAAAAGTTTTAGAAGTTGTTTTCCCTGTTTTCTTCCTTTCTTCATTGGGTTACCTCTGGGTTAGATTTGGATTTGAATATCCAATGAAATTCGTAACACGCTTAAGCATGATGATTGCCGTTCCTTGCTTAGTTTTTGTTTCATTAATTAAAACTACAATTGACTCAGAACATTTAATTCTTTTGGCCATCGCGACCTTTGTAACTTATTTCCTTCTGATGATTTTCCTTACCTGTTTCATAAAGCTAACTAAAATTAATTTCCGAACATATCTGGCTCCCTTAACATTTGGAAATACTGGGAATATAGGTTTACCACTAACTTACTTTGCCTTTGGTGAAGTTGGCCTCGGCTATGCTGTTATAATTTTTTCTGTCACCGCTATTTTATCCTTTTCAATTGGTATTTGGTTTGTGTCAGGAGGGGCTACATCATTTCAAGCTCTAAAAAATGAACCCTTAATAATGGCAACAATCCTTGGCAGCATTTTTCTTTTCACAGACCTCTCTACCCCTTTATTTCTCACCTCAACCCTAGAATTAATTGGTCAAATGGCCATACCTTTAATGTTAATTACGCTTGGTGTAGCAGTGGCTGAACTCAAAATTAGTGATCTGAAAACTGCTCTTGGATTTAGTCTATTAAAACTAATTCTTTCTTTGTCGACTGCAATATTTGTTGGTTATTTCTTCTCACTAAATGAGATTTCTTTTTCAGTTTTATTAATGCAAATATCTACACCTGTAGCTGTGACTTCCTACCTTCTTGCCAGGAAATACGAGGCTGACTCACTCAAAGTGGCTAGCTTAGTGGTTGTGTCTACCTGTCTTTCATTGATATCATTGCCAACGATTTTGTTTTTTCAATTGCATTAATTGTCTTTAAAAGACTTAATACAAGTAGCCTAAACGAACCCTGGAAAACTCGCATGATATCACTAAATATCTTATTTAAGGAATTAGCAAAGGTATTTGATGGAAAGAGCAAGCTTGAAATGCTCACTAAAGATATCCTGAAAACCACGAATGATGCCAAACATTTACCCTCTAATGGCAATCAGTTATCTGAAAGCATTGTTGAAGCGATGACTCAAAAAGATGCTCTTCCTGTATGCGAAACTATTTTAAAAATTCCATTTAATTGGAACCCTCCAACCTCCTCTGCAGACCCACTTTATATCAAACATAGCATTGCCAAAGCCCACGTTGAATTAATTGGGCCCGAAGGTTTAGTTAAATCAAATCACATTCGTCTAGGTCTTTATGGGATGCTCCCCAATACCGAATACGGTGTCAGGACCCACCCGGCAGATGAGATATATATCATGCTTGCTGGTAAAGCATTTTGGAAGGTAGGTGAGAAATCATACCTCCTTCATAAACCCGGGGAACGGTCTTTTCATCCCTCAATGATAGAGCATGCTAATCGTACAGGAAGTGAAGCATTCATGTCTGTCTATGTTTGGCATGGTGACGTTTCAACTGAAAATTACATATATGATGGCATTAAGTAAAATGCTTTTGACTATACTGGGAGGCAAAGTAGGATAAGCAAAACACCGACGGTGTAAGGATCAATCAAATTCTATCACTTCCCGTCCATTCAAATTGTGTTTCAGGAATGCCATCTCCTCCCCTTTCCTTAAAGTTTATAGGAGCAAACCCCTCACGAAGATAGAACCTATGGGCATTCTTATTTTCCGAATGGGACCAAAGGTTAATATATTGATATCGGCCTTTAATCTTGTCTATGAGAGCTTTGCCAAAACCCTTCCCATGTATTTTAGTATATAGAGCAGTCACTTGAGACAATTCTACGTTGAATGACAGGTAACCTATTATGGGTCGGCCCAATACCCAAACTTCTCTTTGTGGAATGGCCTCTTTAATCATTGTAGTCAGTTCAGATTGCGTGTGCAGGCATGGCATCCAATCCGTATTTTGTATCCATGTACTAACAATTTCAGCACATTTTTCTGCATCCTCGATCACTCCAGCGCGAATAATAATATCCTTCATCACTTCCTCGACTTGCTACAGTATGATAACACAAAATTTTCTACTTTAAAGAACAGGTTTACATCCGACCCAACCAAATACATGACGGGTGCTAAATGCTTTGATCAGACTACTTTTTTTATAACTATTGTAATTTTTTTTTAAAAATTAGATTACACCAGATAACAAGTATTTCTGTAAAGCAATTGATTTATATTTTGAATTTTCAGTTGTATAGTTTGACAAATGATATTTTCAAATATCAAGCGCGACTCAACAAAAATAAATAAAAATGCAAGATAATACAAATATTAAAGGTGGATTATTTATAGCACTAGGAATGCTATTATTAGCTATTGCAGACAACTATATTCGTTTTGTTACAGAGACAATTGGACTGTGGCAGTTTCACCTGTCACGAAGTTTAATTGCTGTACCTATCTTAATACTTGCCTTCAAAATTCAAGGGGGGAAAATTTTTCCTCAGCATTTTAACCTGGTATTTCTAAGGACTTTACTTATGGTTTTTGCGATGCTCATATACTTTGGTTGCTTAGCATTTTTTCCGATTTCACAAGTTGCAGCTGGACTTTTCACGTCCCCTATATTCGTCATTGTTTTTTCAATACTTCTTCTTCGAGAAAAGGTTTATATCTCTAGAATATTGGCTGTTTTAATAGGAAGCTTCGGAACATTTTTAGCTTTAGGCCTAAATTTTTATGACTTTTCATTTCTCAGTTTGTTTCCAATTACTGCCGGGGTATTCTACGCTTTAGCCTCGATAACAACACGCCTATGGTGTCGTGATGAAGACGCGAAATCATTAATGTTCATGTTTTTCTTTGGAATTGGGTTTGTTTCATTTATTATGATTTTCTTAATAGAACTTAACCTAATATTTCAGTTATACCCTCTTCCCAATACCTTTATAACTTCCCCCCTTCAAACCTACAGTTTAAATGACCTTGCGATAATCTTCATGCATGCATTACTATCTGTTATAGGGGGCGTACTTATAACTCTTGGTTATCAAAAGGGCATTACTAGTTTTGTGGCTGTGTTTGAATATTCTTTTCTATTCTTTGTAACCTTCTGGGCATATCTGCTTTTCTCGGATGAAATCTCCATGTACATGCTTTTAGGAATGTCATTAATCATACTATCCGGTCTCGTTATTTCCAATTCAAAAGATCGAAATAAAATGCATTAGAAGATCTGAATTTCAATTAGAACAATGATTTCCAGGCGACCATTTACCTCATCACATTATTTACTAGATCTAAGAAAAAAGGGGGATTTCTATTTTGGTCAATGCCATCCTAAAAATTTAGGATTCTAAGATCCTGTATTTTTCAAAGCGAACATTTTTCTAAAATTTTAAAAGTGAAAAATATTTTGTTTGGTTATGTAAAATTAAAGAAAGTTGAACTACTTTAATCTTGTAGGATTACTTAGTTTTTATATTGCGTAAAATTCTTTTGGTTTCGATTTGCAATATGCTCTCCAGCCGTTATTTTTTTATAATTCTTAGATCCGCCACTAAAATCTGCGGGATTGATGATAGTTTTACTGGATGGATCACAAAACACAGGAATAGAATAACGGGCTTTTTTGTTACGGTTGATGACCCTATGCTTTGTTGAAACAAGGTACCCATTGGTCCAACGCTCCAAAAGATCTCCAATATTGCAGACAAAACTACCTTCAATGGGTTGAGCCTCTATCCATTGACCTGATTGATTGAGTACTTGCAAACCACCCTGCATATCTTGCAAAAGAAAAGTTAAGACACCAAAATCAGTATGAGCTGCAGCCCCAAAGCGTTCTTGTTGTTTATCCTCTTCACTCATCGGCGGGTAATAAACTAACTGTCCGCGCCCAAGTGGTTTTTCATATGCTTTGACAAAGAAATCCTTAGGCTTCCCAAGTCCATAAGCAAGCGCGCTCATGATTAATCGCCCTAGTGACATGATAGCATGATAGTATGGGATCAGATCGCGACGCAAGAATGGAGCGACTTCATCCGGCCATTGGTTTGGAAACACCATTGGAATACCTGCCCGCACATCAGGATCATTGGCCTTAACATCCCAACCCCAGAAGAAGACTTCTTTGGCATCATGAGTTTTTGAACCTTCAAGCTGTGCCATCCCTTGCCCCATCCATCCTCGTTGATTCTTGTCCACTGAAACAGTAGATTTTTTTGATATGGGCAAATTGAAAAACCGCTTAGACGAGGCAAAAGCTTGCTCAATTAGTTTAGGAGAGATTTTGTGCCCGGTAATATAGAAGAAACCAACGGTTTTAGCTGTTTCAACTAACTTCTCAGCAATTTGCAAAAAGCCTCTATCTGTTTCTATTGCCGAAATATCAACAATTGGGATTTGATCAAAGTCGATTAATTTGGCAGAAGCAAATTTAGAGCTTGTCATTAAATATTCCTCAAAGTCTATTCCACCGCCATCACTTACCAGTTGATCTATTGGCCGATTAAATTTTGTATTTAACTATAATCTTCTTAATTTAGATAGTAATATTAATAATCTTTCGAAATAAAATAGGAGGAATTAATATGGCTTGGATTAAGACTATTCCATACAGTGAATCTAGTGGACGCCTGAGAGACCTTTATGATCGAGTAAAAGGACCTAACGATAATGTAGATAATATCATGATGGCCCATTCCATAAGACCACATACGATGGAAGGCCATATGGCAATCTACAAATATGTTCTTCATCACAAAAATAATACGATTCCAAAATGGTTTTTGGAAACATTAGGTGTTTGGATAAGTCACTTAAATAATTGCAGTTATTGCCTGGAACATCATTTTGCGGGATTAAAACGATTGCTTGCTGACGATCAAAGGTCCCAATCCATCAAAACTGCCATTGAAGAAAATAATATTTCGATTGCCCCTTTAGATGAAAAACAAAAACTAGCAATGTCTTATGCTAAGATCCTGAATGATAGCCCCTCTTCATTGACCAAAAGGAATATAACAGACCTAAGAAATGCAGGGTTTGAAGATGGTGAAATCTTAGAAATAAATCAAGTTTGTGCATACTTTTCATATGCAAATCGTACAGTACTAGGCTTAGGTTGTTCAACAGCTGGTGATATAATCGGTCTTTCACCTAACAATTCTGAAGACCCTGATGATTGGTCACACAGTTAGTTTTCTTTTGAATATCCTTATGTCCTCTATTAATAGCTGTAGTTCTTCCACTGCACCCCCCCCCCTGGGCATTTTTGTCCATTATTTAACATTATAAAGCTTTTCAACATAGGTTCGTGGAAGGCATGAGAGAAGTTCAGCCGAAAACAATGCACAACGGTAGGAACTGTGCTTAATTTAGCTAAATGAATGTTACTATAAAGCCAGCAAATATAAAAAGCAGACGAGAAATTTTTCTTTGACTTCCAATTATGCCTCTACTCAACAAGGCTAACCCTATAGCAATTTGAATAGCTATTAGAATACTTTCAAATGGAGAAGATGCAAAATCAATAAGAATAGGATGACGAACCATAGCTAGCGGAACAATATAAAGCCCCATACCGAGCGTCATAGCGCTCCCAGCGACTTTTAACCAATTTTCTCCCACCATACTGGCTGCAATAAAAACACCCCCACAAACTGGAGGGGTTATGGTTGAAAGCAATGCAAACCAAAAGACAAATAAATGCACCAATAAAGGTTTTAAACCTAAGTCAATTAAAGCTGGGCCTGCAACAGATACACAAATCACGTATGCTGCTGTCGTCGGAACCTCCATACCTAGAATTATGCAAGCTAAAGCTGTCAGAATCAAAGCCAACCACAAATTTTCACCTGATAAGGTAAGAATTGTAGATGTAACTTTAATACCTAATCCTGTAATTCCAAGAACTCCTACAATTAGCGAAGCACAAAGAATAATCGACGCTATAGTTGCTACTTGCTGGCCAGAGAAAACAGCAGCATGTGCCAATCTCGATCTTGTTTTTTCCCAGTCGAATCTAAGATTTATGTCTACAAATAGCAAAAAGCTAGCAGATAAAATTGCTATCGCGGCAGAAAATTGTGGGGTGTACCCAAGATACATAAAGGTCAGGAGAACTGCAAATGGAATAAAGAAAAATAAAGATGTCTTAATGACTATTGCTACCTCAGGTAACATTTGATCATCGTATGGCTTCAAATCGTAAAGCCTAGCGTATCTATTTACACCAAACCAAATTGTGACAAAATATAAAATTGCCGGAATAAGTGCCGCTAAGATAATTTGATTATAAGGTATCCCAGTTAACTCAACCATAACGAATGCGCCAGCGCCCATCAATGGCGGCATAATCTGACCACCTGTCGAAGCAACTGCTTCCACTGCTCCGGCTATGCGTTTTGGATATCCCAGCCTTCTCATAGCGGGTAAAGTCACCATTCCTGTGGATGCTACATTTGCAGAAGCAGAACCAGAAATTGAACCAAAAAGAGCTGAAGAAATCACAGAAACTTTTGCCGCCCCTCCAGTGAGCCTCCCTGCAGCTGCTATTGCAATATTCATGAAGCCTTGGCCTGCTTCGCCTGCATTTAGCACTGCTCCAAATATTACAAAGACAGCAACAATCGAAACTGAAACTCCAGTTAATTTTCCCCATAAACCACCTTCAGTAATAATCAAAGTTCCCAGAAAGCTATTGACCGGAATGCCAGCGTGCCCAAATTCCCCTGGTACTTTGTCGCCAATCAATCCATAAATGAGAAATAGCAATGCAATCACTGGCAGTGGCCATCCCACCGTTCGCCGCGCCATCTCCAAAGTGATTAAAATCAATATACCTGATATCAGGACTTGCTCCCAACCGCTTATAAAGCCATATTGCTCTGACAGTAACGGTTCATTTTTGGCAATATAAAGGCAGCTCAAAACACCCAAACTCGTCAATATAAAGCCCAGATATCGCTGAATTTCATTTTTAGCAAGAAAGATAAATATCCACGGCAGTGCCAAAGCCATGTGCATAGGCCGAGCTATTAAACTAGGAACTAGACCGGAAAAAATTAACCAAATGTGAAAAAAAATAGATAGAAGTCCAAGCCCAATCCATAATGGATGCTGATGTCTAGCCATGTATAATTCACCAATGTCAATGGGCGACTGAAAGTCGCCCACTTATATTTTTTTATTGGTTAGTGATGTGCTGCAAGCTTAGCACCTACCTCTTGATAGTATCGCTTGGCTCCCGGATGAATGTCAGTTAGAATATTATCCAACATTGCCAAAGAAACTCCATCCCACCACTTTGCAGCCTCTCCAAGCGCATTCTTGTTTTCCCAGTAAGTCTTTGTGAGCATATATGCAGTGTCATCATCCATATCTGTTGTCGTAAAAGCTACGACCGGAAGTGAAGTTGTTATTATATCTTCATCCTGTCCAGCATAAGTCCCTGCCGGGATAATGAGGCGCGTACGCTTGGACATCTTGACCTGATCGTCATTCAATGAAATGACATTTGCTCCGGCAGAAGCAGCTGCTTCAATGACGTTAGGGGCAGGGAATGACCCAGCTGTAACAAAACCATCAATCTGACCATTTTTTAGGGCAGGAACTGCATTAGATAGCTCCACTTCGGCCAATTTAACTTTGCCTTCAAGGCCAAAGAGTTTCAGGTATTTTGCACCTTCTTTAGCCCCAAAAGAACCTTTCCCAAGAAGGATAGTTTTTCCTTCCATATCAGCAAAACTGTTGACCCCAGAAGCTTTAGACATAACAAAATGCATTGTCAAAGAAGGTATTGGGAATAGCGCTTTAACTTCATCAAAGCGAGGATTTGATTTATCTTTAAACATCGCACTACCACTACGCGCCAATTTGATAAGCACAGGTGGAGTAGTAAACACATAATTGTTCGTTCTACCGATGGCTTCCATTACGTTTTGAACTGAGCCCTGGCTTTCTTCTACAGTAACAATCATATTACCGCCGGAACCTTTTTTCATCGCCTCTGCAATTTCGACTGCCATTTGGTAATAAGATGATGTCGATTTTGCAGACTTGTATGTAATTCTTGTCTCGGCAACTGTAGTACTCAGAAGCCCAGTAGCAAGAAAAATGCCCATAGCTATATTAAGTAACTTCATATTATTCTCCTATTTATATTATTCCAGCTGTTACCACAAATTTACATAAATTATCTGATTTGGAAAGATTAGATTTGTGCACCTTTTTAAATTTAGGTCTAATCATTTGATCAAACCATTTTAATCTTAGTGTGCTAAAAAGGCTTTGTGGGTTTAGTTCAAATTTCCAAATTTTTCAGACTTATTCTAAGAAGAAAAATTAGAGAAATAAGAATAACAACATAACTTGTGTCCAGAAAAAATAGAGAAGCAGACTGATTGTTGCCTCTTTTCTTTAATCAATAATACTGCTAATCGGCGGTT
>MDTC01095630.1_pt1 | contig 14357 bp, 12 predicted proteins | sample 811181 | NCBI WGS metagenome assembly MDTC01 (sample SAMN05326644, study PRJNA326480) | marine metagenome | isolation source: seawater | place: Pacific Ocean: North | collected 2011 | reverse complement strand
TTCTTGGCGAGAAGTATGATTTCTTCTTCATCCTCTTCAGTAGATTTTTCCTTTGGGGATACCATTGCCCGCATGGTAAATTTACAAATTTTCGAAAAAGGTGACATCAAAATTCGGACTAAGATAAGAGGTGGCACCAAAAGTCCCAGCATATCTGAGCGATAGATTACCGTGAGGTTTTTTGGTAGAATTTCAGAAAAAAATAGAATACCTAAGGTCATTCCACCTGCAAAAAGTAAAATGGAATTACTGCCATCCCCGAAAGCTTTTTCGGCTAATCCGCCAGCCAGGGTAGCACCCAAGGTATTAGCAATCGTATTTAAACTCAGGATTGCTGAGCTTGTTTCATCAATCTCATTCCGGTATTTTTCAATCAAGTTACCTCTTTTGGGAGACTTCTTTTTGAAGTTTTCTATCTCTGCGGTTGTTACACTGAGAATCATCGCCTCGAGAATCGAACAAAGTGCAGACACGCCGATAGTTAAAATAACGGCAATAACTAATTGGCTAACCATTCAAATAGGATTCTTGTACTTTGACAGAGCATTGGCTCATCTCTTTATTACAAACAACTTATAGATCAACTTTGGCAAGCTTTGAAAATGTCTGAACTAAAAAAACTCTCATTACACCACCATCATCTTAGAATGGGAGCAAAGTTTACTCCATTTGCTGGATGGAATATGCCTCTTTCATATGGCAGTTCTTTAAATGAACATCTAGCTGTTCGAGAATCTGCTGGATTATTTGATGTTTCTCACATGGGTGAAATAGAGGTCATTGGTGACCAAGCGGAGGAATTTTTAAATTATGCATTAACCAATGATGTTCGGAAGTGTAAGATTGGACAGGCACAGTACTCTATTCTTTGTTCGGAAAACGGATGTACACTTGATGATTTGATAATCTATCGTATGTCCGAGGATAAATTTTTTCTCTGTGTAAACGCAGCAAATATTGAGATTGATTATCAGACCTTATTGAAGCGTTCTGAAGGGTTTGGGTGTTCGGTCAATAATATCTCATTGGATTATGGTCAACTTGCATTTCAGGGACCGGATTCAGAAGCTATTTTATCTGAGATTATTGATAGAGATTTATCTATCCTCTCAAAAATGCACTTTATTGTAGGGGACTGGATGGGATTTACTTCAATTTTGGCCCGCACTGGATACACTGGTGAAGATGGATTTGAGATATATTGTAAATGCTATGATCTGCCCAAGTGGTTGAAAACTTTCGAATCTCAAGCGGCTAGCATTCCGTGGATCGGATTAGCGGCTCGGGATAGTTTGCGGTTGGAAGCTGGGTTTCCCCTGTACGGGCACGAGCTTTCTGAAAACATCACTCCATTGCAGGCAGGTTTAACTTGGGTAATTGGATGGGATAAACCAAAATTTATTGGTGCTGATGCCTTGGCTAAGGAAAAAGAAAACCAGCCAGCTTCCCGAGTAGTGCATTACCTCGTTAATGACAGGAGAATTCCCAGAGAAGGTTGTTTGATCATTGCACCAGATAACGAAATAGTAGGAAAAGTGCTATCAGGTGGCTACTCTCCCTTGCACAAGAAACCAACCGGTAGTGCGTTGATCAAAAACTCTTATTGGTCAAAACAAAATGATCAAGGTTGGCATGCTTTAGTTCGAGAAAACAAATTACCTATCGATTTGGGAAGCCCGGCATTACGCAGAGCAATTGATCCATCATTGGGATGAGTCCTGAAATCCTTTTATTGTTACATCAACGCCAGAAAAGTTATTAAAGTTTAGGTTTTCCACCATTACATGTTCAAGTTTTTTTCTTAGCTGTGACCTGATTTCTTTAACCTTACAATCCGGTTCAACATGTAATTTGACTAGCAACCTAACTTCTTTCGCATTTTTGAAAATTTGGGTGGATGGAGAATGAACGCCAGGAATTGATGCACAGGATTTACGAACCAGTTCGCGTAATGCCTGAGGGGTTATTTGAACAGCACCTTCATCATCTTTGAAAACAGACACTAGTTCGGATTTGGCTTTTTTTATAATCCACCAAATAAGGCAAAATATTATTATCAATAGTAGGGAATACCAGAAAATTGGCGATATAACAGCCTCTAATGGGTCAAGACCTAGATAGTCTTGAAATTGTACGAGCATAAGACCTAGTACTATTCAGAGTCAGGACCGGACCAAGTATCTTCGTCTTCGTCTCGATCTAAGGACTCCTGCTTAATATCATCAATCACAACATCAATAACCGATGCATGGTTGCCCGTCATTGACAGGATCTGAGCACGAATAGCTTCTTGAATCATTCCACCCGTTTTTCCAAGATCCACCCCGAAGCGAAGAACTACTCGAACTTCAATTTTATAAGTACCATCTTCATTCTCAGCTACTGAGACTCCTCGCTCCGATTCTTTTTTGGCGAAGAAGTCGGTCAGACCTTCAACAACTCCAGCTCCCCCTACATTGATTACTCCTTTAACTGATTGTGTCGCAAGACGAACAATGCCAGCTACTACGCTATGGTTGATACGAATTGTTCCTAGACTTCCACTCTCCTCCGAAAAGGTGGGGATTGTTTCATCAGATTCGGGATTGGATTTCTTCTTGGTCATATATTTACTCTCCTAGTGAATTTTTTTAAATACATCTTTGGGTGCACGGGATAAAAACTCTTCGACATAGGAGGTAGTCGCCTCTCCTTGCCTAAAGCCAGGATCGAGTACTATCGCTTTGAGGAACTCAATATTGGTATCGATCCCGCGTATCAAATATTCACTAAGTGCTCTGTACATCCTATCCAGAGCAATTTTCCGCGTTTTCCCGTAAGTAACAAGCTTGGCAATCATGCTATCATAGTAAGGAGATACCGAGTAACCACCATATACATGTGAATCAACCCGGACTCCATGGCCTCCAGGAGCATAATATAAACCTATTGTGCCTGGTGATGGGGCAAAGCCGTTTGCTGGGTTTTCCGCACATATTCGACATTCTATGGCATGTTTATTGAAAGAAATTTCTTTTTGAGAAATACTTAAACGATTCCCGGACGCTATGTTAATTTGTTCCTTAATCAAATCAATCCCAGTAACTTCTTCGGTGACCGCATGTTCAACCTGAATACGGGTATTCATTTCAATGAAATAAAAATTACCCTTTGAATCCACGAGAAATTCTATAGTCCCGGCATTTACATAATCGGCTGCTTGGGTTGCCTTGATCGCTGCCTTGCCCATGCGTGCCCTTAAGTTTTTGTCCAGAAAAGGGGAGGGTGCTTCTTCAATCACTTTTTGGTGTCTTCTCTGAACCGAACAATCTCTTTCTCCAAGATGAATGATATTGCCGTGTTTATCCGCCAGTACTTGAAATTCGATATGCCTTGGGTTTTCAAGGTACTTTTCGACATAAAGGGCACCATTGCCAAAAGCTTTTGTTGCCTCTAATCGAGCAGATTGAAATTCTTTTGCAAAACTCACAGCATTATGAGCAATGCGCATTCCTCTACCCCCACCACCAGCTACTGCTTTAATGATTACAGGAAATCCAATTTTTTGAGCCACTTTTATGGCATCTTTTTCATTCTCGATTGGGCCATCGCTTCCAGGAATTATTGGTACACCAGCTTTACTGACCGTCTCTCGGGCCATTGCTTTATCCCCCATTTTACCAATGGTTTCAGCTTTGGGGCCGATAAAGTTTATATTGCACGATGAACACTGCTCGGCAAACTCGGCATTCTCGGATAAAAATCCGTAACCTGGGTGAATAGCATCTACATCAGCGATTTCTGCTGCACTTAATATACGGTCGGCCCTTAGATAACTCTCTGCACCAGGTGCGGGCCCAATGCAAATCGCTTCATCGGCTAATTGAACATGAAGAGATTGTTCATCGGCTTCTGAATAAACTGCAAGGGTTTGAATACCGAGTTCACGGCATGCCCTGACGATTCTGAGCGCAATTTCTCCCCTATTTGCAATGAGGATTTTTCGGATCATACTATATTACGATGGGCGGATTTTGAAAAGGGATTGGCCGAATTCAACACTTGTGCCATCTTCCACCAAAGCTTCAACGATTTCACCAGAAAAATCCGATTGAATCTCATTCATCACTTTCATCGCTTCGATTATGCAAAGTGTATCACCTTTTTTGACCTTATCGCCCACTTTAACAAATTCAGGGTCTTCCGGGGAGGGCCGACGATAAAACGTTCCTACCATTGGTGAATCAAATGACTTAGAATTATCATCCTTGGACGGAGAAGGCTCCGAAGGCTGAGATTGTTGAGCCGGAGAAACTGAAATCGGTGAGGGTTGAGGTTGTACCACAACCTCTCTGGACATAACTGTACCTGACCCAGGTCGGGCCAATCGCAGTTTTAAATCCTTCAGCTCGATCTCTAATTCAGTGAGATCTGACTTTTGCATTATTGAGACAATACCTTTTAGTTCACTTAAGTCCAATCTATGGTCCTCCCTATTTGAAAATTATCATTATCTCTATCAAAGCTGATTTGGGTTTTCATGCAATGCTTGTTTTTGATGTATTGTCTGATTTTATAGATTCTAGGGCGATAGCGGATTTGTGCCCAAATGAATAGACCAGTCGGGATTGTCCCAATTTCCCTGAATTTTTAATTTGCTGAGTTTTGATAAAGGATCAGCCAAGTTTACAATCTGTTTTAAAACTGGAATCTTTAGGTTGCCCGCCAATTGAAAATTGGCAAGAAGATCAACTTCTCGATTTATCCAATTTACTTCACCATTGGCCACTAACTTAGATAAAGGCCCAAGCAGAGACGCTTGGTCAAAAATGACACGTTCGTGTTCAATTAAAAAAGGAACCTCCAGTCTATTAAAATTAAAGGCATCCGAGGGTAATGGTAGGTTGAATGCTCCTAACTTGCTTCTAATCCCTCCAAGGAAATGAATTGAACCTATATCAACATCATGAAGCAAAAATGTTCCACTTCCTTCAAAATACCTTGGATTGGAAATGGGGCCTTGTGCCTGAAAGGATAGGTCAATTTTACCGTCCTGCTTTTTTTTACTTTGGGTATTATCGATGTTGGGAAATTCATCCTCAATTAAAGCAGAAGCATTCTGCCAATTCGAAGAATTAGATAAGTTAGACAAAAATTTATTTTTTTTTGCATCTTTAAGGTCTAGTGAAATAGAAATAAGATCCGAGCTAGTAGAAACTTCTCGGAAAGTAAAATTTGCTTTCCCATCGGCTATGCCTAAATCATCGAATTCAGCCTTAGTTAATCCATTTACTCGGGAAATTTTTCCATGTGCATAGTCTACCGTCATTCGATTAAAAGAAAAGGGGTCATCACTGGAAACATACAAGTCATACCAGGATTGATTATGATTGTTCGATTCTTGGTCGTTTTTTGTCATGATTTCTCCACTTGCTTCACAATAAAGAGATGTGGCATTCAAATCGCCTAATGCATCTTCAACTTCCTTACCGAATACTGCTTTGGCATCATTTACAGGGAATATACCGTCAATCGAAAATTCTAATTGGGTTTCACTTTTGGTAAGTGCTCTGGGAAAAATTAAATTTCCGTCGAGAGTACCGTGTTTATGTTTTACATTTTTTCCCCGAATTCTGGTAGATTCCTTATCTACTACTACATTAACTTCGGAAGATATTATTGGAACACTTCTAAAACTTATTTCTTCGGTCTTAACCCGACCGATTGTAAGTGAATTGCCGGGCGGTCCCGCCCAAATCCCACTAATTGAAAAATCACCCAAGGGAATTTTTTGTGAAAATACAAAATCCTTCCAAATCGGAGGCCACCAGACACCTAACCAATTATCAATATCGGGCGGATAACAAGTACCATTTAATAAAAATCTGAATTTTGCTGGGTTCCATTTTTGGGAATATGTACCACGGACCTGGCTCCGCCCCATTTTCCCTCGTGCTTCATCTATATAAACCGACAAACTTGATGATATTTCGCCCGAGAAGCGAAAATTTCCAGACGTAGCTTCAAGAACGGAAAGGTTTTTGGCAAATAATATGAATTGGGTTGAAGAACCTTTTCTGCGAGGAGTGAGGTTTTTGAAAAAACGAATATTTAATTCATCCCCATCAAGTATTCTTAATTCACCATGTGGTAATAAAGCGTAAAGGTCATGTTTGTCTGGAGTCAGTTTGATTGTTCCATGAGTACTCCATTCACCATCAGAATTCTGGGCTGAAAGAGAAAGTTTTGTTCCATTTTTATCTGAGAATAAATTAGTGAAAATATGATGGTCTTTTTTTTGGAGATAGATGTCAAGAGGAGGGGCATTACCAGAAAGTTTACCAGACATTAGCAAGTTTTCATAACTTAGGTGTGCATCGACAGAAGAAAGAGTAAAATCTTTATTTTCTACCGATCCTTTCCCTGAAAAATGAAGATTATCAAAGTCGAGTTTCACTGCCTTTAGAGTATGGATTAATCCATCGGCTTTTGTGAGAAAACTAAAGTTTGTTTTATTTTTATCTATATCTGACAAATAAACATGAGAGGTGAAATTTTTTACTCCTATGTTTTCATTTATTGATTCTGAACTTTGAGAGATGTAAAGTTCAACATGTTTTTCGTTTAATTTCCCGCTGATGTCGGTGGTTATTGCTGGTACATTGTGAAGAAATTGAAAAATATTTTTTTTAAGTATGACCAAAGAATCAATCGTTTCTTCCAATCTTTTCTGTGTTGGATCTTTTTTAACGAGATGATTTTCTAAAATTTGATCAATGGATTGAATTTCGAAATTCAATCGGGATTTTAAGTGAGCTAAACGGAAGTTAGTATGTAAAATTAGTGAAGTTTGTTTGGATCGATGATTAATCGAGAAATTAGAAAATTCAAATCTGCTCAGTTCATTTTGTTCTGGAAATAATACCGCATTGGATACTTGAAGACTGTTAATGAGAAAGAGAGGTTTATCGAGAGGCCAAGTCGACTGAAATGACACTAAAAGGTCATCTAAATCTATAATTACCCTCTCTTTGTGTAGAAGCCGCAATTTACCAAAATCAACTCTGGACATTCCTATTATCCGGAGATTGTTAATTTCAATAGCCAATTCTTGAGGGAGTAGTGAATTGGCCCAAACCTCAACTAACTTTGCGGGTACTGGAATTCTAAGATTGCTTACCGAAAAATAAAATAGTTGAGAAAGAAAGGTTATAAAAAGAAGTAAGCGGATTTTGTTTCCTACTTTGGAAAGGGATAAATAAGAGTGAATTGGCTTCATAGAGAAGCTTCCAAATTAGGGGGTAATTCTTTCTGGTTGTAATTCTTTGGCCAATTCATCAATGACAAAAATTGGAAGGTTGCAAACCAATCCAAGTTCCTCAGAACCGGCATACCATTTTGTCCCACCCATCCGCTCGGTGAGATGAAAGGCAATATTTCCTGCACTGTTTTCTTCAGAACTTCCGAAGCTGATGGAATATTTCCATGGTAGCCAATCACCGTCTACCCAAACTCCCTCGTCATTGTATGAAAGATCTACGAAAAAATCAGCTTTGAAGCCAAGAAGTCTTGCAAAGGATTCCCCATTGGATTCAATAGATATGGTGGCTAATATTTTTTCATCTGCCACAGATTTAAGAATTATTTGATCGCATTGAAATTGCTCAGGTAAAAGCATCCGATCTTTATAATCAATAGCATGGGTTGAAAGTAAATTGCTCCAGTCTGAATTGACTAAACAAATTAAAGCCTGCTCGGTAACATATGTACTCCAAAGCGAGCTTTCTGTGTTTGTTTTACTGATAAAAATGTTCTTACGCGTACTATCATCGAGCTCAATCTCCAAACGAAGAGAGGGTGTCTCAAAACCCTGCATCTGCAAATCGGATGGCTCGGGATTAAACTGAATAAAATCAGTTACTTCTATGGTATTTAGCTCACTAATTAATTGTCGTATAACTTCATTGTCAGACCTGAATGAAAATATATCGGTGCCATTATCTTCCAAGCCAATCCAATTGTCATTCATATTTTTTCGAAGAGTGAGTGTGGAATTATACTCCGTTATTTTGATGCGGTTCACCTGTTCTAACTCGAGAGAAAAAAGCCTTTTTTGTCTGAGCTTAATCTCGAGTTCCCTGAAGTTTTCTAAAAATTCTTCAGCCACATAGAAAGATTGTTCCATGTGCTTATTATGTGTTGATTTTACCAACAATTTAGGGACCTCGGTAGCAGAAGTATGGTGAAATAAAAGAGAGAGTGTCTTGCCCATAGATCGGACATTCATTTCCAAGACTTCGGACATATTTTCATCTAATTTTGTACCAGCAAATCCAACCAACTTTTCAGAGGTAAGTTTATGCAGTAAGGCCATTACCTCATCCCCATTAGCTGAGCTGTTTGAAGGATGTGCAAAAAACCATTCTTCATTAGATTTGCGAAGAGATGCACTTAATTGTTTATCATCTCCTTTATTTTCCAGAATGTTAAATTCATCAATTGCGTAGAGAGGTAAATTGAAAAAAGTAAGTTCCGCCCACTCATTGAGAGGGCGATTAACCAAATTCTCTATTTGTCTAGGACCGTGAAGGATGACTTTCATTTCCTCATTGCTAAAGAGCAAAAAGCGACCCGTTTGATCCCTCGTCAATGAGCCAATTGTAATTGTAATTTCTGAATTTGCACTAAGGAGATGAAGGGATGATGAATTTTCGTCAAATCCATAGTCAGCGGGTATTTCGCCCATGCTTTCAAGTTCTTCTAAGTAACAAATAAATGTGGCTTCTAGATGAGACATTTTAGAAACTAAGTCTGCCATGGAAATAGGCTCAGCAGGCCATGATATAGGTTCTTTAATTTGCCAATCGACTCTATCTTTCTTTAAGATTATTTTTTGACTTGCGGATGGTTGAAGAAATTCAACTTGGGTCATCTTAGAAACCATTTCGGAAAGTTCAGAATTGAAATTTGTGCTCGTTTCATTGTCATCATCTAAATTAAGGACAATGAAGATGGCCAAGAAGACATTGGCCGCTAGTAGGAGAAAAGTGCGATTTTTTATCATATTCTCAAAGTTCTTTTCTTAACCAACTCACAAAAATACCTAAAACTAAGACCATGGCAGGTACTGAAGCGAAATAATAAAAAACATGATCAAATTCCTCGCTTGAGATCGAAATACTGTAGGATTGAAGAATTCTCGGTGGGATTTCGAGCATTTCATTTTTTTCATCCATCCAATAAATTATATTTCGAGCAAGTGCTTGGTTTCCAGCACCTGACCTTAGTTTTTCATTAGATAATATTTCGGATGATCCAAGAACCATTAGTTTTCCTGCGGTTGATAATCCTTCTCTGGAAGAATTTCGGGGGTTGGGTATTGATACTGCAAGTACAGGAACTGGTCCAGCTAGGTCTAGCAAGGGATTTTTTTCTGGCGGAATGTTTCTTTCGGTCCAACTGGATAAGGCCCAAGATTCCCGCGATGAAAAGATTAGTTCTTCGCCAATAAATGCTGGGTTTGCACTATGTTCAATTTCTACTGGTCGACATCTGCCGGCAAGAATGGAAAAACCTTCGTTGATTAAATTTTTAACGAGCGGGTGAGAACTCTCACTCTCGTAGGTTCTCAAAAAATAAGAACCGGAAAACAAATCAAAGTTTTCTCTCTTGGGGTCATATATAAGCATGTCGTGACATCGCAGGCCCCATTCTTTGAGAATCGGTCTTAATCCTAATGCTGGCCGATCAGTAATCGAAATCTCTTCAACTGGATCAAGTGCAATGACTAAACTCCCCCCATCTTGGTTTAAGAAATTTCGTATCATTGAAATTTCTTTATCTTGAAAAATTGCTTTTGGGCCCGAGATAATGAGTCCGATTGCATCATCTGGCATTCTATCTATTGTACCAATATCCAAAGTGGAGACAGCGATGTTACGATCCTCGATTAAACTCCTGAGTACGGAGTTTCCGTTGCTAGGATCCAGGTCCTCGGGGCTAGCTTCACCATGTCCTCGAGTGAAGTAAATAACTTTGTTCGTTTTGGAAGGAACCGAGAGTTCGAGGATAGATTTTACAAGCGTTTCTTCCCCTCTAAATTTACCTGGCTCCAGAATACCATTTTTCACTTCCTTCCAATCTGAGTAAAAACCAGCCTCCCAAATTGCTTGCCGAGCAAGAGATTCTGCAGATCGGAAAGCTTGGGTTGCATTGTAGGGATTTATCGCGGTTTCCTCCTTATAGCGAAATATGACCCGGGCTCCATTGTGAGGAGAGGCGGCGATCAGCAAATTTGGCTGCGTAATCCTGTAGCGGTTGAGAATATCATCATCCTTTTTAGGAGAATAGATGTCAACCCGGTGCACTCTAATCGGGAAGGGTGTTTCAGCCCTGACTAATGCATCGGTTAATAACTCAAGATCGTGTATGAATCTTTGCATAATTTTGGGCATTTGGGCATTTTCAGGTATTGTAACAATCAAATCTACCTCTTGTTCCATTTGATTCAAAAGAGCCAAGCTTTCCCTCGATAAGCTGAATTTTTTATCAGGACTTAAGTCTAACTGTTCATCGATTTGAGAAATGAGAAAATTAAGCCCTAAAGAGAAAGAAAACAAAAGGATAACCACTACCCAGATATCAAGTCTACGATTTCTCTTAGCGTGTTTAAAATCCATCATTTAATGCTTTAATCTTTCTATGCGTAAAGAAGCTAAGCTTAAAAATAAGAAAGCAAGAACTGCTTGATGAAATAAAGTTGCAAAATCAATAATACCGACTGCGAAATGTTGGGCTTTGGTTAAGCCTTGGCTTAAGGAACCAAGGCATATCTCAGTAAATTCCCTCAATCCAGAAGGATTGGAAAAATTCCTATATTCACCAAAGGAAAAAGCCATAACTGCTAAATACAGAGTAAGTAGGGTAAAGGTAAGCATTCCGGCAACCATTTGGTTTTTGGTCAATGAACTGGCGAAAATTCCGACCGCGGTAAAGCTTGAACCAAAAGCAGTAAGGAAAATAAGTCCACCTGCCCAATGCTCAAATTGATTAAAGCCCAAACTTATGGCTTGTTCCGGAAAACCGTACCATAACAGCAGAGGAAAGCATAAGGCTAGCATGCTTATAATGAGAAAGAAAAAGAGGGATGCAGTCCATTTACCTAGAACCAACCCGAAAGCTCCAACGGGGGCAGACATAAGGGTTTCAAGGGTGCCAAGTCTCCTTTCTTCTGAAAAGGATCTCATGGTTAGAAAGGGAACCAATGCAGGGGCTCCGAAGGTTAAGCCTAGGATTAATGAGGAAAGAGGAGGAAGTATCCAGTCCGTTCTGGCAAAACCCTCGATAAAAAAACGAAACCCTATACCCAGTAATGAGAGAAAGTAAAAGCTGGCAATATAAGTTGCAGGTGAAATAAAGAGACTGAATAACTCGTGCCTTAAGATATTTAGATAGCCACTCATTAAATTGGAGGTGCAACTTTACTTGGTGAGGGATTAACAAATCTTTTTCTTCTGCCCAGTAAGTCCTGTTTCTGCCAATTCTTTTTGGTTGCCCTTAAAAAGATGGTTTCTAAATCGGGTCGTGAAATTTGGAATTCTGAAATACTGAGTTCAATATTTTGAACTAATGTACGTAATATTTCTTCCGCTTTGCTTTCTCCAAGTGCGGTTGAAAAAGTATATCTATTCTTATGCGAAATTTCTACTGGATCATCATGAAGAAATCCACAGTCCGGATCAATTTGTCGGATTGCTCGATGCAAATCTATTCTGCTTGCAGATGATACCACTTCAAAAACTGTTTGGTTGATAAATATTTTTTGTAAATCATGCATGGTACCTTCTGCTACGATCTGGCCGTGGCTAAGTATGATCATACGGTCGCAACAAGCTTCCACTTCAGAAAGAATGTGGCTTGAAAGTAAAAAAGAAACTTCCCCCCTCAATCTTTCCATCATTTTTCTTGTGATGGCGGACTGTCTAGGATCGAGTCCAATAGTTGGCTCATCCAATATTACTAATCTTGGTTCTGCAAGTAATGCATCTGCAATGCCTACGCGTTGCCTAAATCCTTTCGAAAGATTGCCAATTTTCCTTTCTGCCGTCCTCCTTTCTAAATCACATGCATCCAAAACTAATCTTATTCTTTCACGCTTACGACTACCCTCTAGACCCTTGAGGTTTGAACGAAAATTCAAGTACTCCACTACACGAAGATCTTCGGGTAAAGGATTATTTTCTGCGAGAAAACCTATGTGTTTACGGACTTCACCTTCCTCCTCGGCTAAATCCACTCCGCATACTTTGGCTTCGCCAGAATCTGCGGGAATAAGTCCAGAAAGTATTCGTAAGGTGGTACTTTTACCTGCTCCATTTGGTCCAAGAAATCCAACAATTTCTCCTTTGGCTATGGAGAAACTGATCCCCTTAAGGGCTTGAACTAATCCATACCTTTTGCGCAGATTGATAACTTCAACAATAGGTAAGGGTTTTGTTTCGGCACTCATTTATAGTTCAGAGATTGTTGATCAAAGTAAGCTAAGGCAAGTCCTTCCAGTGTTAATGAAGGGTCTAAAATTGCACATTCCATTGAAAAGTTTTTTGCCTCACCACCAGTCTGGACAACCGAGGCTATAGATTCTCCATTATTTACAAGTTCCTGGGAAAGTGACCGAAGTACGCCTTCAAGCATGGGTACATAACCATGGCGTATTCCACTCAACATGGCCAATTCCGTACTTTTTCCTATGGCCTTTATTGTAGGATCGTTGTGGTTTAGACTTAACTGAGGAAGTAGGGCGGTTCGGTTGCTCAAATAATCGAGCATGCCTTGTGGTCCCGGTACAATAACACCACCAAGGTAACCGCCTTTTTTAGAAACAACATCAAAGGTAGTTGCTGTTCCGAGATCAATTACAATGGCAGGAAGGGGGTACCTTTTGTAGACGGTGTAGGAGTTTGCAATTCTATCTGCTCCAATTTCACGGGGAAATGGATAGGTGATCGGAAGCAAAGATTGAGTTGTTGCATTTAAACAAAAGGGCTTTTCATAACTTTTGGATGCAAGAACAGAATTTAGAGACTTCTCGGCATCCGGAACAACTGAGCAATAACCAATTTTACTTTTGTGATCCCAGACATCTATCCACTCCTGAGCAGCAATTAAAAAATCCCGAGTTTGAATGCTTCGCTGTTGTTGAATTTTGTTATCCGACCAAATTCCACCACGGCATGTCGTATTTCCCAAATCTAGGCAAAGCAGAGCGTTTTTTTCATTCATCGCATTAGACTGACTTCACCAGCATGGGCAATTTTTTGCCTTCCATTTTTTAATTTCACAATCAGACCACCGGTTTCATCTATGCCATGAGCACTTCCTGAAAAAACATCTTTGCCACTTTGAATACTTACTTTTTTCCCTTTTAAGAAATCCATTTCTTTCCAATCTTTCTGTAGTTGATCTCCGGTATCCTCAAGCAAACATTCTTGGCAAGATTTCATACAAACCTTGATGAGTTTGGCCGCAATTTCGTGGATTCTCCATTCAGCGCCTGAAAGATCCTTCAAGGAAGTGGAGTTTGCTCGAATTTCTTTGGGAAAATTTTCACTAGAAGAATTTATATTCAATCCAATTCCAAAAACCATAGATCTCACTTGATCGCAATCAATGGAAGCTTCTGTGAGCATACCTCCTACTTTCTTTCGACCACTGACCAAATCATTTGGCCATTTGACCATTAGAGAATCAATTCCCGTAAGATCTTTCAAGAATTTTGCAATGGTGACTCCTTGCCAAAGGGTAAAGTTTCTGAGCTTTACCAATGCTACATCAGGACGAAGTCCTATACTTAAGTAAAGATTGCCACCTTTGGGGCTGTACCATGTTCTGCCCATTCTGCCGCGTCCAGATTGTTGATTTTGACTAATCACGGCAAAAGGAGCTTTTTCTCCACTTGCAAGCAGTCTCTCGGCTTCTGAATTTGTGCTATCTGTACTCTCGAGAAGGTGAACTGGATAATTGATGTTACATTCTTTAAACCAGGCATCCAATAAAGGACGAACTAACAGATCAGGTTCGCCAGCCAAGCGGTATCCTCGATTTTGGCTTGCCTCGATCGAGAGACCAGATTTACGGAGTTTATCCACTCTAGCCCAGACCCCGACTCTGGACATTTTTAACCTATCTGCTAAGTGATTGCCAGAAACATAATGCGGAGTCGCTTGAAGGAGAGAACTCAATACAAAAGTATCTGGATTCATCTTTGTAATTGAAGACTTCTTTTTTACCTTCGGTTGGTAATGCTTCTTTTTACCTTTGGGATACTTGGCCATTCTCTAATCAATCCAATCCAGTCCAATATCTACCCATTGTGCCGA
>MDTC01048258.1_pt1 | contig 14357 bp, 13 predicted proteins | sample 811181 | NCBI WGS metagenome assembly MDTC01 (sample SAMN05326644, study PRJNA326480) | marine metagenome | isolation source: seawater | place: Pacific Ocean: North | collected 2011 | reverse complement strand
TAATAACATTATCTTTGCAAAACAAATACAAGATTGTTTAGAAAATAATAAGCAGTTTGTATTTGAATTGACAAAATTCGTAAAGCCTTCTATGGATGACAAAAACAGATATATATTTAATACAGAAGATTTAGAGGTTTGGTTAGGAGATATAGATGGCAGAAGAATATAATGAGTTGAATCATGACGAAGAATGTTGGTTACCTAAAGCAAAAGATATAAGTGTATGGCATTTTGATAAATGGAAAGTAGACAAACCTGAAGATGTATATACAGATGTATGTACATTTGATTTAGATTTCACAGAGGATGTCAAAAAAGCATTAGAACATATTGTAACAACAAAAATACCTGACAGACATTATGAGTTCTGGGAAGAACTTGGTCACCCTTTTCAATTCCACTACACAGATTCAACAAGAAAGTTAAAATATTCTGAATATCCTACGTTCAAAACTATTGTAGAACATCTAGGACTTGTGGAACATCCTGACTTTGATATTAAAGTCAAATTGTTTAGACAAAAACCTGGACAATTTCTACCATCCCATATAGATAATTTTAAAAAATCAAATGAAGATGAAGTACGACCAATGGCTTATAATGCTAAAAGGTTTGCTGTAGCCTTAGAAGATTGGGATTTTGGCCAGTATTGGCATTTTGGAAATGCATTTTGGCATCAGTGGAAAAAAGGTAATTGCGTACATTGGCATAGAACTATGGCACACGGCACTGCTAATGTTGGCCACAGTAATAGACATACTTTACAAGTTACAGGAATACCTTCTGCAAAAACCGAAGCACTTTTGAATAAGAATTAACTGGTCATATAATTATTTAGGCAAAAAAATGCACGGTAAATATACATATGAGTCTAAAAATCCTTATATCACAACCTAATCTCTACGATTCTAAGGTTTTCATGCCATTAGTTTTTTTATGTCTCAAAACCTATGTGGATAAAAGAACTGATGTAAGTCCTGTTACGTGGTTAGATCCTTTATTCAGAAATACAGATTGTAATACTATGTTAAAAGACGTAGATACTAAAAATGTAGACATATTAGGATTAAGCTGTTATGATTGGAATTGGAGTTTACAGTTACAAATAGCAAAACAAGTTAAACAGGATAATCCTAATGTGCTTGTAGTAGCTGGAGGACCGCATCCTGATTGGAAAGACAAAGACTTTTTCAAAAAATATCCACAGATCGACATTGTAGTATACAATGATGGGGAAAGACCGTTTGCAGAAATTGTAAAAGCTGTTCAAAACGGAACTAATTTTGATAAAATAGATAATTTAATCATGCCGCATTTAAAAACTCCTCCTAGTGATTTATTTAAAGAGTTTGATGTCAGTCCTTGGTTGGAAAATAAACAATGGGTATTAGATTTTAAGAAAAAGTATATTGACAACGGAAAAAATAAACAGTTTACGCTTTTATGGGAAACAGATAGGGGCTGTCCGTTCAAATGTGCGTTTTGTGATTGGGGTAGTGCAACAAATAGCAAAGTTAGAAGATATCCCGAAGACAGAATTAGAAAAGAAATAGACTTTTTTACAGAAGAATTAGGTGTAGATGTGCTTTATCATGTTGGAGCCAATCTAGGTATCTTTCCAAGAGACTTAGAATTTGTAAAATATATTTGTGAAAAGAAAAAAGAGACTGGATTTCCTAAAACATTCCAATACAGTACAAGTAAAAATACACCTGAAAGAACAGTATCTATAGCTAAAGCCTTATATGAATCTAAATTACTTCGAAAGCATGTAGTTAGCTTACAACATACACATCAAAAAGTTTTAGATTGTATAGACAGATACAATATTCCAGTCAAAAGACAAATTCCAATGGTGCAAGAATTAAACAAAGCTAGAATGCCATGTATAAGTCAAATGATTATGGGTATGCCTGGCGACACTCCCGATTTATGGATCAAAGCCTTGACAGATACAATAGAATGGGGTATACATTTTGAATGTAGAATATATGACTTTCAGTTATTACCCAATGCACCTGCCGCACAAAAAGAATACATGGAAAAATGGCAAATAGAAACTAGGACACGAAAGCACTTTATAAATGGTTACCATAAAATGTTAGAACAGGATCATTCATCGCCGCCTAGTTCTAGTGAATTTATTGTTGCAACATCTTCTTACACTTTAGAAGATTGGTTACAGATGAAGCTATTTGGAAAAATGTTTATGGCATTGCATGGTGGAAGTGTTACTAAATGGACCAGTATGTTTTGTAGAAATACTTTAGGAGTTACTTATTATGATTTTTATAAAGATTTATATAATAATTTTTTCAAAAATAAAAAGTATACATACACCTATTCCATTTACAAAAAAGGATATAAACATTTTAAAAATTTTATAGAAGATGAAGATGCAACAGATGAGATGCAAATTGAAAATTTAGACAATGGCAAATATTATCAACTGGAAGAATATATTTTATGGAATTGTTTATATGATAAAAATTTTGAACATAATAAAACTTTCTGGAGTGAATTACAAAATTACATGGATGAAAAATATGAGAATGAAGAAATTAAAGACTTAATTGCTTTTAATAAAAGCATGATCCTTGCCTATGATTATGATCCGCAAATAGGAAAAGAAATTGCTTGTAATAGAGATTGGATAAGTTATATAGATAAATGCACATGGAATAGTGTTGATAACACTTCTGAAGATTTTGATATTGGTACTAGCCTAATAGAAGTACCTGTAAAATTTAATAGTGTAAAGATTTGGAAAACACATGATGAAAAGTTAGGACAATTTCCTATGGGACCTAATCAGGATGTGGATTGGGAAGACGAATTATCTTTTGCTGATCATGTGTTAGCACCAACATACATGCGTGGAACAAGAACAGTGTATAATAGAGGCGAATATGTTTAATTGGGATAATGTACAAGTATTCAATGTTCCGTATAAGTTTGCGGTATGCGATAATTTTATAAAAGATTTTGATGACTCACTTTTTCCTGACAAAGAATGGCAGAATAAAAATCTTGCTACAAGAGAAAACAAAGTTACAAAAGCTATTAATGCAAAAAACAGTTTAGATTTAATTACACATGACCAAAAAAGGCTACTTGATTCTATACTTTCACAAAACTTTCATAATCGGGTATGTAATATTTTAAGTATACCTCTTATCAACGAAACGACAGGTATAAGGAAAACAAATGGTGATTATAGAATTGCAAGAGAAGCTATGTATGTTACAAATTTAAAAACAGATAAGAATATTTTAGATGTACACTATGACAGTGAAGTAACTATTTGGACTGGATTGCTTTATTTTTCAGATAGCGATTCTGGTGGTAGCTTTAATATACATAGTCATAATAAAAATTTATTTAAAAAAATACCTATAAAAAAGAATAGATTAATTCTAACATACAACAGCGATAACAGTTGGCATAGTGTGTCACCTTGGGATAATGATGAGCCTAGAAAAAGTATATACACTACAAGCGAATTTAAAAATTTTGGAAGAGACGAAAACCGTAGACCTATAGGAGCAACAGAATTATGGATAAAATAACAAAATATGGATTATATGATTACGAAAAATTTAGCTTTGAAGACTTAATAAAAAAATATGATATTGGTATTGATTCAGTCTTAATGATTAAAGAGTTTGAACGGTTACTTCCTGATATAGATAAAATGGGTTGGTGGACAGAAGGCAAACAAGGACATCAAGCTCAATTTGCAATTCAATCTCGTAAAGATAGTGATAATCCATATTATGAAAGTTGTGGTCCGCAACCGCATCTTAATAAAGAATATAAAGGATATACTTTAACAGAAGGAAGTTATGATACTACAAATGAAATGTTTAAAGGTACATATTTTGAAAATATTTTGAATATGTTTCCTTTTCCTGTATGCAGAGTAAGATTTGTCAGATTAAGCTCTAAAGCCTGTTATAGATTTCATAGAGATATGACTTATAAGTTTCATATTCCTTTAGTCACAAATCCCAGTAATGTTATGATTTGGCCAGAACAAAGTCACAGGATCATAGTTCATATGCCAGCAGACGGCTATATCTATTTTACAGAAACTGCTATATCTCACACAGCACTTAATGGCGGACAAGATTATAGATATCATATTGTTGTTAGCAGTATGGTAGAAAGAGAAGAAATTTTTAATAATTTAAAAGAAAAACAATTTGATGAGACAAATTATCCCTCGTTATCTCCGGAGGGTGAATGGAAGTAGTATTGCTTTCAGATGTGTATTCCGAAGGCTGGATTAGAGGAGCCGGCGCATATAGACTTGCTACTGAATTAAGAAAGCAAGGCTATTCTACCCAAGTGATTGATTTTTGTAGCAGACTTACTGAACAAGAAGCACGTAAAGTTTTTGATAAATTTATCACAAATGAAACTACATTTGTAGGAGTCAGCAATACATTCATGCATAATGAAGGACATAAGATATTTGCACAGGATTGGATGCTTGATCTTTTACAAGAATACAAAGAAAAATATAATGTAGTATTTGTAATAGGAGGCAATAGAGGAGGTATAGGTCATTATCATAAAGCGGCAAAAAAATTATTTGATATATTAGTTACAGGATTTGCGGATAAAGCAATTATTGACATTGCTAATGCTTGTAGAAAAAAAGATTTAAGCATACTCCACTCTAAAAAGTTTAATGACAATCAAATTATTGTAGATTGTAAACATGAATATCTTTATAATGATTTTCAAAATAGTCAGATTATTTGGGAAAAGCAAGATTGTATATTTGAAGGAGAAGCATTGCCAATAGAAACTGCAAGGGGATGTATATTCAGATGTAGTTTTTGTTTTTTTCCCGGAAATGGAAAGCGTGGAACAAATGATTATATGAAGAACAAAGAAATACTTAAAGAAGAAATGCTAAGAAATTATGAGTTATTTGGTACTAATGTATATGATATAATGGATGATTTATTAAATGATAGTCCTGAGAAGTGTGAGTTTGTTCATGATGTGTTTACGTCTTTGCCTTTTAAAGTAAAATATGCTAGTTATGCTAGAGCAGATCTTCTTATAAGTCAACCGCAAACATTACCTTTACTAGAAGAAAGTGGTTGTATAGGTATGCAGTTTGGTATTGAAACACTTAACAAAAAAGCAGGTGCCGCTATTGGTAAAGGTATGGGTAGAGAGAAAACTATTGAAGGAATACATTGGGTAAAGGAAAATAGTGATATAAGTTTAGGTAGTGGCTTTATAATGGGATTACCATTTGAAAGTTTAGAAAGTATGCGAGAAACTATTGAATGGTTAGATAGTCCTAATTGTCCTTTAGATAATAAAGAAGTTTATGCCCTTAGTATTCCAAGTTTAAAAAGTCATTTCGAACACAGCAAATTAATGGTTGATCCTTATAAATTTGGTTACAAAGACCTAGACCCTAAAAGTGAAAATAAAATGATTTGGGACAACGGTCATATTAATTGGTATCAAGCTGAGGATCTTAAAAAAGAATGTCTACAACGTTTTAAATTACACAATCATTTTAATGCACATCAAATTCCAAGAGTATATAACACGGGTGCAGAAATAGATACGATAGTAAATACACCAGCATATGTATTTAGGCAAAAATACGAAAGCATAAAACCTGAAAGTAAAAAAATTAGTAGTATAAAAGAAAAGTATTTGGAAAAACTTCATGCCGTATAAAAATTTATACATACCTAAAAATCAAGATATTGTTATAGCCAATATTCCTAGTATTGAACTTAGGCCGCCTATTGGACCAGCTAGAATAAAATCTTTTATTCAAAGTATTGGAATGACATGTCATTGTATTGATTTAAATTTAGATTTATGGCATAGATTAAAACAAGATAAAGAATACTTCCAATCCGATGAAGATAGATTTTGGGAAGGTAGTGATAAATGGCAGTTGTGGCAAGATCCTGTTATGTTTGAAGATTTTTATGAAGTCACCTTAGAACCTATTGTTGATGAATGGGTAAAACTAATTGCAGAAGCTAATCCAAGATTTTTTGGTATAAGTGTTCATTTCTTACGTAGTCAACTTACAGCTAAAAAATTATTAACCAAACTGAAAGAAGTAGCACCTCATATTCCAACTGTACTAGGAGGTTCTGCCGCGGAACATTTTGGACTTGAATTAGGTTGGGATATACTAGACTGGATTGTAGTTGGTGAAGGTGAACACGGTGTAGAAAGTTTGCTTACAGATAATATTACTACAGGTGTGTATAACAAAGACACATATGATCCTAATTGGAAGTTAGAAGCACCTAGAACACCTAAAGTAGATTTATCAACAATAAAATATCCTGACTACACAGATTTTCAATTTGATCAATATCCCAAAGATGCATACGAAGTTGCAGAAAACACTATGGGCGTTGCAAGTCTTTTTATAGAAGGTACAAGAAGTTGTATTTTTGATTGCAAATTTTGTAATGTAAGAGGCGAATTCGGTGTATACAGAGCAAGACCAGGAGAAGAAGTAGCAGAAGAAATAATTTATTATTATGAAACATACGGTGTTGCAGATTTTGTATTCGTAGATAATATAGTCAATGGTGTGTTAAAGCAGATGAATCAAATGGTTGATAAGTTAATAGATTACCAAGAGAAACACAAAATTAAATTTGCTTGGAGTGCATATTTTGCTGTAAGGGCTAAAAAACAAATGCCTCCAGAAATGTGGGACAGGCTAAGACAAAGTGGGTTGCATCATATAAAACTTGGTATTGAAAGTGGAAGTACGGATACACTAAAAGAAATGGATAAAAAATATACAAAAGAAGATCTATTATATACAATGGAACAATGTCATAGATTAAACATTACTACAAGAAGTATGTATTTTGTGGGTTATCCAACCGAAAGTGAAGAAGAATTTATGGATACACTTGATACAATGGAAAAATTAAAGCCATATGATGATATATTAAAACCGTTATATATTGGTGTACTGATGCGTGTAAAACCAAACACAAGATCAAAAAAAGAATATACAGAAAAAGGTTTTTTAAAAAAGGATCAAAGATTTCCTACAAATTATCCTTTTAGAATGTATTGGGTATACGATGATGGAAAAGTTTTTAATGACTTACCTACCAGAGTAAAAAGGCATAAACGTTTGGCAAAAAAATGTAAGGATTTAGGTTTTAAATATTTTGATGATCCGTTACAATTTGAAATTGGCAAACTAGAAAAAAATATTGAAAAGTATATTAATACATAATTTTTTGTAGCCAATCAAATCTACCATCATTTGGTTTACCGTTTTCGAATCGCCACGTATGATTGTTTTTAGTTTTTCTGTATCTATCTTGCGAAAACCAATTGGACATAAAAATTGCTAAACTTTCAGGTTCCCACCTCACACAATTAGGTTTAGGAGACCAGGTGCTAAAAATAATATCGTCCATGACAATGTTTTCGCAGTGAGATAATTCTTTTACAAAACAACTAAAAAACATTACTTTAAAGTTTCCTTTGTATTGTTTTGCCTCTTGCTGTGTAACCACTACACAATCGATATTATGTGGATAAACAGATTCTAAAAATGCTTTTTTAGCATGTTCAGTAGACACTACTACTAAATTTTTTATGTTACACAGTTTGTATGCCGAGTCCACTTTTTGGATACCTCCATGGAATGTCCGTTAAATCACTATACATTTCTTTATACAAATTCTTTTTGCCTTTGTATTTGCTTGGCATGTTTACACATGCTTTTATGAAACTATTTTCTGCGTATGGATGAACCCATGATAGATCGTCTAAACCATAATTAAATAATCTATATGCACCTTCATCTTGTAGTCTGCTAAACATCACTCTATTTAACACATCCGGATGCACTGCCCATTGGTCGAACCGTGTTTTGAAATGTTCAACACATTCTAAATAAATCGGATCATCACTTAATTTTTTTACGCTATTTAATTTCCTGTAACTGCCGCAAACATTTACATGCCAAAAAGCAAGGTCGTCTGGTTGGTAGCCCATCATAGCAGTGTATTGTAATGACTGGTTGACTTGCATTTCACCTGTGCCTATTTCTCCTGTAAAAATTATATAGTTTTGTAATCCAAGTTCGTTTATAGCAATTACTTTTGCTGTATAAGGATTTTCAATCCAATATTTAAATTCAGTTTTAGGAATAGTGTCTATGTTATAATATATTACATCTATGTTTAATTCCTTTTGAATACTTTTTACAATATCTATTTCAGTTGTAGGACTTAATTTGCTGTATAGGCTTACTGCTTTAAATGGAATATTAAGTGTTTTGAATGCATGAGCTAATGCAGTGCTGTCTTTTCCGCCGGATAAAAATATAATATTTTTATCAGTAGCGTATAATTTTATTGTATTTTCTAGTAAATCTCTAAGTACAGATGGTTTTATTTCCATTACAGTATTTTGTGCTATAATAGTATCGCTAGATATCCTTTTTAAGCCTTTTACAGGATGTCTATTTGAAATAGTCCATCCACCTAAAAAATCTCTCTCCTTAAAAAAATCTTCATTACGTTCGCCCTGACCAATTTCAAATTTGCAAGTAAAATAGTCTATCTTATTTAGATTCATTAGTGTGCCTTTAATTCATAATCTAGAGTTGCATACACATAACAGTTAGGACCAAACTCCATACCTTCATCGAAAAAATCACTTGTTCTTTTAAAACCAACTTTTTCATAAGCTGGCAACGCTTCTTTCCTAGGCACGCTCCAAACTCCTTCGCAATTTTCTTTCATTGCTTGACCAAATAATTCGCAAAATAAAAGTCCTGATACTTTTTTGTTTCTATAAACAGGGTCAACCCATATACCTCTTGATCTATAAATTTTTTCTGCTGTTCTATGCCCACTGTTCACTCCAATTATTTTTCCTGAATTATTTAATACTGCAAAAAAAGTTGGATTATATAAATCATATATGTCCATGCTATAACCTCCTTGGTATAACATACTACTCATTGGTTTTATTGGACTTTGTCTATTAGGCCAAAGTTGCTTTTCCCAAATAGGTTGTATATCACCAAAAGTTATAATTTCTGTTTTAAATTTCATTTTGCTTGTAAATGCTTTATAAGACACTTGTAGTTGTCCACAGTCAACGGTACATTAAGAACACATTGTACACTATCATCGACATAACTGAATACACTATGTTCTTTTCTTGTGTTTACAAAGTAAGGTCTGCCTGGTTCTAATTTAAGTTTTTTATCTTCATATAAGAACACAAATTGCCCAGGATCACAGTTATAGCACATAGTTAGAATTCTAAAACATGTTACATTTAACACTTTTCCATCACGGTGTGGAGGAAAAAACCCGCCTCTATTTAACCTAATAAAGTGAGAACGCCCTAACGTAGTAAAACAGTCTAAAAGCCGCTGTATGACGCTTAAATTACGTGCAACAGGCGTTTTTACGTTGATATTAGCTTCTGTAATGTTTGTATTATGTTGCTTATTGTATTCAAAAAGACTGTCTAGATCTGGTATTCCAGATAAGTCCCCATCTAAACTTGTGATGCTTAAACCTTGTCTATTGTTTTGTTTTCTTGGATTATACGGCTTCCAATCGTCTTTGAATGTGTTTAAATCTTGTTGAAGTTTTTTATAATCAATCGTGAAGTCTAGGGGAATAATATCCCCTAGGCTAGTCAAATGTAATAATAATTCTGAATTAATCGATTGTTTTTCCATCAACGTATTCAGCAGTTGACCATTCCATTTTATTTTTTGCAAAGTCAACTAACAGCTTTAACCTTTCTTTAGTTACATAGCCATACAAAGAATCCATTATAATATTAGAATCTTCGCCGAAGTACATAGGATAATCGCCTAACTTACTAATTAGGTATTGCTTACTATCCTCATTGGACATCATTCTTTCAAAAGCATCTATTACTTCTTTAGAGTTTGCCCCAGGATGCATAAACAAGCCTTTCTGCAAACCATCACGCCATACTGCTGACAAAATGTATGCTTCATAAACATCACCACTTGGTTCCTTGCCAAATGTATCTTTGTAAAGATCTGTCACCATAGGAGTATCTGGCCAATTAGGATCTTGTACAAATCCCGCACTTGGAGTAAACATTCCGTGATTAAAAAGTCTAATTGCTTTTCCATCGTTTACCATTGGCACGGTATTTTTGATGTGCCTCGAAGCAGGCTCTCTTATGTACTTAAAGTCTCCTCTAAGCCATGCCTGTTTTGCATCACCTGCACTCATTTTCCTTACAAAGTTAATATTATTCCAGCCTTTTAATAATGCCCAACCTAGTGTTTCTGGAACACAACCGGAACAATCTGCTAAACTTAATGGTTCATTTTTCCAATCAAAATCACTAGCAATAGTTGTAGTAATGTTATAAGGCTGAACCATAACAGGTTCCCAATCTTTAAAACTCCATTTTACATTTTGTATAAGCCATGCATTTGCATTTCCGCCATGTGCTAGTAAAATTACTTTAGGATCGTCTTTATATTTTGTAGCAAAAGTTTCTAATCCTACATTTCCTTTACCGCCTTTAATATTTTCTACAATAACTCTTTCTCCGAGATATTTTTCTAATTCAGCGGCAACTACATCTGCCCAAATTGCAGTACCAGTTCCTTTTGGACTAGGCACTACTAATTTATAATCTGCAAAAGCAGAAGTTACTGTTAGTAACAGTGTTGTAATTATTGCTAGAACAAATTTCATTTATCTTTCTCCTTTGTTATTTCTAACATATTTTATACCAGCATATACTGTTACCATTGTAAAAAGACACATTACTAAAAATAAAGGTCTTTGTAATAAACTGTTTATGTCATATAGACTTACAGCTTGATATGTAAGAGCTTCTATCTTGGCAAACAAGATAAATGCTAACAGCATTGCTGGTCTGTTCAATTCAAATAGTTTGGCAAATATTCCTATAGCCGAACACACCATCAAAGTTACAACGTCAAAGTATGTATGCGATATTTGATAACATGCCCAACAAATAAGCAGTAAAATCAAAGGTGCATAAACCTTTGTAGGAATTTTAAGAAGCATTGTAATTGGCTTAGAAAGTGCTACACATAAAATGCCAACTAAAGCTGTGCCTCCTAAAAATCCCGTTGTAAGATATTTATGGAACACCTTATCCTCTTGTATTGAAACTGAACCTAAGTCAAAATGTAACAAATAAAAGATACTTAAAATAACAGCAGTGAATGGTGTTCCTGGTATACCGAACGTTACAGTTGGAACAAAACTTGCCGCTGTGACAGCATTATTAGCTCCTTCGGGACCAATTACTCCTGCAATGTTTCCGTTACCAAATTTTTTATTAGGATAACTGATTCTTGTTTGAGCATAAGAAAGCCAATCAGCTACAACTCCATGTACGCCAGGTAAAGCACCTACTATGGCTCCAATCATGCCTCCTCTAAGACTTACTTTCCAGTATCTTTTCCACGCAATGATTCCTAATTTAACTTGTTTCCAACTACTGTTTAATTTTTGTAACTTGTTATTTTTAAAAAACATATCAAGTAATTCAGGCACTGCAAAAAGACCACTTGCTAATATTAAAACACTAATACCGTCTTCGTAATAAGAATAACCAAAAGTTAATCTTGGAGCATTATTTTCGTCAATACCTACATAACCTAATGTAAATCCTATTAATAAACTTATAAGCCCTAATGTGATTTTACCTTTTATCAAGAAAACTACACAACATAGTGCAAATATGTTAAGCATAAGTAATTCAGGAATACCAAACACTAACAATAGTTTACTATACACAGGCATAAAAAGAAATACTAAACAACCAAACAAAAGACCATTTATAGTGCTAGATGTAAATGCCGCACTTAATGCCATTGTTGCTTTACCTTTTTTAGCTAAAGGATATCCGTCAATTATAGTCGCCGCACTAGAACTGGAGCCAGGTATACCGAGTAGAATACTACTCCATGTATCTCCTGTAGCACAGGCCGCTACCATTGCTGTGTAAAAAGCAACACCTAAGTAAGGATCGCTATAAAAATATGGAAAAAATATATAACTTGTTAACAGTGCAGTAGTAGGACCAGCAGTAGGAATGACTCCAAACACCAATCCCCAAATCACTCCTAATGTAATAAAAAGTAAAAGTTCCATTTAATTTAATAATCTTGTGTAATTTACAAAACCGCAAAAACCATCTTTCACTAAAGTAAATAAATTTTCGTCATAATAAGCAAACATATTTTCTTCCATTTCGTCGTATATTTTATTGTAAAAATTTTCTGTTGGATGAAAATGATCTGTCTTTTCCTTGTAAGTCAATTCAGGCCATTCTGCGTTTTTCATTGCTACAGTGTTACAAACACCTTTATTTTGTTTGCCATATGATAGTAAAGGATGTTCTGCTTGACTTTTTACAAGTTCTTTTGTACTATTGAAGAACGTATATTGACCGGGTCTTTTATTTTGTCTAGCCCATAACCACCATATAATTTCAGTAGGGGGACACGGAATAATAATTTCTTTATCCCAGTCTTCTCCTATGCAATTTTCCATAGTTTTTCTATATATCCACCCGTCTTTTTCAAGTTCTCCTAGTCCTCCAACTATGAACTGAGTGTTTGGTATTTTTTCAAATAAGCCTAGCGTAATTAGAAATCCTCTGCTCATGTTACCTAATTGCAAACTGTAATTTTTCATTCTAGTAAGGCATGTATCATAATCAGCATCATAGCATATCCAAGGAAAGTCTAACTCTTGTGCTATTTGTTTGCTTTTTTCTTTGTGCGAATTTTCTGCCCAAGGATAGTCTTCGTAATATATTGTAGCCTGTTTTCCTACAAGTTTTACGGATCTAGCTATTATTTCACTATCACTACCGCTTAACGGAATGGCTAAATTATCTGGTAAAAGTTTTGCGGCATTGATACATTCGTTCCTAAAAGATTCATTATCTATATTTTTATCTATTTCGATTGAATATTTAAATTTTTTTAAAGGTGTGTCATTATCAAGAAATTGTTTGAAAGTAGCATAAGGTACATTATTCACAGACCAAGAGATATGTTTTGGTGGTTCCAACATACTGTATATATCTGAGAATTTTTAGGATTTAAATTAAGTTGGCCCAAGCACCGTTTTCGTAGCCTTGGAACTTGTTATCTGTTGTATTATAGATTACCATTCCATTAGCGGCTGTTAGTGCGTCACGTTGAGTAGTAGTTAAATTACCAAATTTTACATAGCCTACATTTGATACTAAGTTTATTGCAGTATATGTACCGTCATTGTCAAAAGCAAATTCTTTAAATGTTCCATCTGCATTGGCAATATTCATTGTAGCTTTTCCTGGAGCAACATTGTTGGAAACTGCGGCTGTGGCTTGAAATCTTAAAAAACAATTTTCTCTATTTGCACTTCCATCGTATGCCTGTCCTACCAGCTCCATAGTTCTATCATTAGCTTGATAGCTCAATGGTGCATCAACAGTTCCTCTATGTTTAATTGCTTTGATATCAGATATATTATCACCATTTTGGTAAGTAAGAACAGAAAGAGCAACTCCTGCACCACCTGATCTTTTAATCTGCATTCTACCATTTCTAAATGTACCGCCAGTGTCGGTTTCACCTAAATTAAAGTTTCCGGTAGCCGCTATGGTAACATTACCATTTGCCTCAAGTGATAAGTTTGTTGGGCTGTCTACCTTACTTAGAAATCCAGTAGTAGATGGACCGTCAATAAGGACACTACTATCTTCATTAAAAATAGAACCGCCACTTGCTAACGATAGTGTGCCAAGCACATCACCTATAACATTACCTGTCAAATTAGCTGTTATATCAGTTGCTGTAATACTGTTAACACTTACATTTTTATTAATACCGTCAATCATTAAAGAACTATCATCTGCAAACACAGAACCAGTTAAGTCACCGTCTAATGTTCCAGTAGCAGTTATGCCGCCACTAAATGTACCTGAATGGTTACCAGAAGCATCACCTGAAACATTGCCAGTTAAAGGACCTTGAAGTGCAGTGGCACTTAATGTTCCATTCACTACAACTGATGTTGCAGTAATTGAAGTTGTATCAACTATGCCTGTAATCTTATTATTGACAGCATCAACAAGCACTGAAGAATCGTCACCGACGATACTGCCTTTGTAGTCACCTATAAAACTAGTTGCAGTTACACTACCTGTAACATTGATATTACCTGTGCCTAAAATGTTTTTATTATTGATGTCTAAATTTCCGCCTAACTGCGGAGTTATGTCTTCGAGAACATTGTTAATACCACTAACAATACGTCCACCTACAGTAG
>MDTC01147071.1_pt1 | contig 14361 bp, 13 predicted proteins | sample 811181 | NCBI WGS metagenome assembly MDTC01 (sample SAMN05326644, study PRJNA326480) | marine metagenome | isolation source: seawater | place: Pacific Ocean: North | collected 2011 | reverse complement strand
AAACCAGTGGAGGTGGATTCCTATCAAAGTAAGATACGACAAAACAGCAGAGCTAAGGAACGGGATCAAGAACTTCGGTAATGCATACCATGTTGCAAATACAAACTGGCATACAATTCATAATCCAATAACAGATCAGATGATAACAACTGGAACACAGATACCCGATGAGTTGGGAGACGATGATGTATATTACAACAAAGTGACAGGTAAGTCAGAGACTCGTGCGATGAGAGACTTCCATAATCTGTTTGTAAAGAAATATCTGATTATGCATGTAAGCAAATTCGGTGATACACTTATTGACTATGCTGTAGGCAAGGGAGGAGACATTCCAAAGTGGATACAAGCGAGACTTTCCTTTGTGTTTGGCATTGACATATCAAAGGATAACATCGAAAATAAACTAGATGGTGCTTGTGCTCGGTATCTGAACTATAGGCGAAAGTTTAAAAGCATGCCAGCTGCGTTATTTGTATACGGCAACTCAGGTGTAAACATCAAGAATGGTGATGCTATGTTCACTGAGAAGGGTAAACAGATAACAAAAGCAGTATTTGGTGAAGGACCAAAAGACAAAACAGTTCTAGGAGAAGGTGTATATAATCAGTATGGAAAGGCTGTAGAGGGATTTAATATAAGTTCTTGTCAATTTGCACTTCACTACTTCTTTGAAAGCACAAATACATTGCATAATTACTTGAAGAATCTGTCACAGTGCACAGCAGTAAATGGTTATTTCATTGGTTCATGCTATGATGGTAAGACAATATTCACAATGCTGAAAGGTAAAAAGCAGCGTGAAGGTATAATAGCGATGAAAAACGGTAAGAAGATAATAGAGATTACCAAAGAGTATGGAAATGACATGTTCGAAGACAATATAACATGCGTGGGCTATCCGATCAACGTTTATCAAGAATCCATTAACAAAACGTTTAGAGAATACTTGGTGAATTTTGATTATTTGACTAGAATTCTTGAAAATTATGGTTTTGTGTTAGCAAACAAAGAAGAGGTTGAGTCAATGAGACTGCCAGGTTCCAGCGGCACATTTAATGAGCTTTATACACAGATGGAACGCGAAATAAAACGCAACAATAGTGTCCGTCAAGAAATAGGCGATGCATTGAAGATGACACCTGAGGAAAAGAAGATATCGTTTGCAAATAGATATTTTGTGTATAAGAAGGTAAGAAATGTAGATGCTGAAGCGATTTCACTACAAGGACTAGATCAGACAGCGAGTGAGGAAGCTCTTGAAAAACAAGAGACGGCGCAAGCCATAGCAACAATTACCAAGACACAAAAATCTAGAAAGCCTAAGATTAAGATAGCACCTCAGGCTACGCAACCTCCTACAGGTGTGGAACCGAGCGAACAGAGTCTTGTTCAGCCAGTAGAAGCGGCTCCGACAACAGCTCCTGTGGTTCCAGACGTACCAGTTAGTCAGCCTCAAGAGACACGTTCATCTCGTCAACCAGCGTTAGCAAAGAAGCCTAAAAAGAAATTACTAATAAAACCGGCAACAGAAACTACACTGGAAGAGTCATTGAGTCGTCCCCAGGAATCACTTCCTCCTCCACCTGAGGCATCTACCAAGACGGCGAAAAAACCACGAGCCAAATCTATAAAGATAAAGACACAGCCAGAATCGCAAGATAAGGGTGAAGGCAAAGGTCCTGAAGAACAAGGAATGATGAACAATATTATTGAGAACGTCAAAAAAGTAAGTGATCTACTTAATCCATTCACATCGCCTCTAGGAAAGACAGACTTCCCTGAAAAGGAGGTAAAGTCAGCAGAAAAGCAAAAAGAAGAAACTATGCCCGAAGTAATTGATGATGATATGGATGTGATTGACGATGCAAAACAAAATGAAAATGATGACAATGAATAGATTCAATATATTTTATAACAACCATAAAAGAACATAAAAATATCTTTTATATCTAGTATAACGATATTATGTCTTTTTATTTGATTCCAAATATATTGAATAATTTTGATATTAATGATTTCAAGTTAGATGTGGTAAAAACAAGCGAGCTTGAACACGGTGAGATGGGAATATTGAATAACAGTCTACAGAATTACCTATACTCTATAAAAAAGGAAATACATAACAATGACGCTCAGTGGGATAATTATAAGAAAATAGTAAACCCATATGAATATCTACATACACCAATCCCTTGTGACAAGAAGCAGTCTATATGCAAATACAAACCATTATCAAGATCATACTTCAAGATGATAGAGATAACAAAAATGATGGATTTACTTGATGATTTTGATGGTAAGGATATTAGAAGTTTTCATCTTTGTGAAGGTCCAGGAGGTTTCATTGAGGCACTGGCAGGTATGAGAGATAATCCAAATGATGACTATACTGGAATGACTCTAATCAGTGATACTGAACATATACCGGGATGGAAAAAAAGCAAGGATTTTTTATCAAAAAACCCAAATGTTATAATAGAGTATGGTGAGGACGAGACAGGAAATATATTTAACCCAGCAAACTTCCATCATTGTTCCAACAAGTATTCAAACAGTATGGATATCATAACAGCAGATGGAGGATTTGACTTTTCTGTTGATTTCAACATGCAAGAGTATAACGCATTGAATTTAATATTTTGCCAGGTATTATATGCCCTAATAATGCAGAAACATGGAGGACACTTTGTTTTAAAGGTCTTTGATGTGTTCAGTGCAGCAAGTCTTGATCTTTGTTATCTGCTGAGTAGTTTTTACGGAGAGGTCTATATTGTTAAGCCTAATACAAGTAGGTATGCAAACTCAGAGAGATACATAGTATGTAAGCATTTCAAATTAGAAAGTAGCAAAGAGTTCTCAGCTAAGTTTCATGCAAGTCTGTCTATTCTTTATAAGTCAGAGTTGTCTATTAAACGACTCATAAGATTTTCTATACCATACTACTTCTTGACCAAGATAGAAGAGATAAATGCAATATTTGGTCAGCAACAGATAGAGACTATAAATAACACGCTCACTCTTATTAATATGGTTTATCCTAGCGTAAAACAAGAAAAGACAGAATACTATAAGAAAAACAATATCCAGAAGTGCATAAACTGGTGCATAAAGTATAAAGTGCCATATAATAAGATCATGTCTACATCAAGTAATATCTTCCAGTAGTTAATTATATTTAAAATATCCAAAATATAATTAAAAAGAAATATTATACTATATTAATGAGTGTTCACTCAAAACTATTATCTAAAGAGATTGAAGATCTTTCAATCTCAGAGCATGTATCAGTTTGTATAGATTCCATGAAGGACTTTTTGGTTCTATTTGTTAACTTATTTTTTGCTATTGCAACAGGAATGTTATATTTTGTTGCTAATACGATATTTGTTGTTTGGGACAACACTATGACTCTTACCAATAAAAAGAGAATGATCAAGGATCCAACGACTAACGATGATTATCTGCTTAGGTACTATATCTTGTTTAAAGACAGACCAGAATGGTTCCCAGTTAATCTTTTTGTGCACAAGTTTATAAGCTCTGATATGGATAAACCTCATAATCATCCATGGGGATATTTCACAATTATCTTGAGTGGTGGATATTGGGAATATATCTACAGCTTAAATGATGACGGTAAGATCATGTCTATGGAAAAGTATTGGCGCAAACCAGGTTTCTATCAGATGGTGGGTGCAGATCATACTCACCGTATTGAGCTTGACAGTAATAAGACCTGCTGGACTCTTTTCATCCCATTCACAAGAACAAGAGAGTGGAAGTTCATTGATGATGCACCATCTGAGGTCATCAACGCAGATCCAGCGTCTGATGATAAAGCTGATTTTACACGAGACTCAGGCGACGGTAACTATAAAGAGGGAGTAGTTGATTTTAGCAACAATGTTCCGGACTTAGGGAACCAAAATTTTGAAGATGAAGACAACAATGATGGAATAACATCATATATTTTTGGCAACGATAGCTCTAAGAAGACCGACTAACTATTAGCTTGAAAGAATATGTGCGGTTGTTAATGGGTTAGTCGGGGTATAGAAGCACATAGTTTTATTACCGGTTTTACGACGGTTTTCATTGGCTATTGTTCCACCTGGACATTTATTACTATTATTTTTTGACTTGGTTGTAAACGGAGCACTTGGTAGTCCACTGTATGTTGCATTATTAGCAACTTCAGGTCCCCATTTCTGCTTAAGACCTTGAGCAGCCTTAGTCACAGTGTCGTATTTCAAACGAGCAATTCTAGTGCTGCTAGATACAGCAGTGTTGGTTGAGAACGCAGTGTTAGCGGGTTTATATACGGTGGACACACAGCAGCCGCTCGGGTCCGATGGGGTACCTGTGTAATTGCATCCTGAATTATAGAGAACTGGAATACTCTGTGTCCCTGGATAATGGTATGCTTGTCCTGCTGTTCCCGCAGGCAATGGTTGATTGACCATAGACTTCTTTTTGAATGAATTGCATCTTGCTTGAAGATAACCTTTGGTATCACTATAATATTTTTGGTTTTCATTACAATACTTACTTCCATTTGTTGATCCATTTCTTACTTTGGCTAAAGCATTTCTAGCGTCAGAAGTGGAAATTTGCACTTGACCGCCTTCTTGATAATATGAAACACTTTGTTTTGATTCCTTAGTATCATAAGCGCTAGTTATATAGACACCACAACTAGAACAATCTTGTTGACCAACATCACGGCTAAATACAGTGTTAGTAGGAATGTCCATAGTGCCAACCGGTGCTTTGTTTCTCATCGTAGTTGCTGGAACAAATGTTCCTGCGCTACCTGATTGTGGATGGGTGGCATGTGATTTACGATGATGTTTTAAAGGCCTTGAGCGTGGATACCATCCACCACTTACATCAGCAAGATAATCTGCTCCAGGCCGATTATATGTTACACCTGCCACAGCACCTTGAGGAGCAGCCGATGCATTAGCTGCGTTCTCTAATGCTCCAGTATTATTAATGTATGAACCATAGACTGTTTTATTGTCAGAAGTAGGGGCTGTTTTCCATGATTTATAGCCTCCAGTCCATTTTGTGAAATAACTATTTAATCCTAATGGTATTGATGCGGTACTCATTATAATATTTGAAAAGAAAATAATAGTTATTATATATACATGGACATAACAGAAGAATTCACTAAATTTTTAGTTAATTTATTAATAATAGTATTCGCAATTATCATGGTGTATAATATTTTTCCTTCTTTAGCTCTAATCCCAGATAACGGGGACCATCTCAGTGATAAGATAATAGAGGGAGCTGATGGTTCAATGACTCATGAACAGTGTCAGAATAAGATAACATCAAATTCTAATTCATTGGCTATAACTCAACTCAAAAAGGAGATGCAACAGCTACAGACTAATGTTAAGGCAAATACAGGTCAGATCAACGCATTAAACAAGCAAGTTCACAAAAATAATGTTGATAACGGTAAAAAGAACAACGAAGCTGCCAAAAGTGCATCTAAAGGAATCCCATCTAAATAAATTATAATACTATATATTAATATAGTATTATGGGTTTTGAGAGTATTCTTAAAACAGCAGGCGTTAGTCCTGGTCTATTATCTCAATTTAGTGGTGGTGGAATGGACATTAATAGCTTATTAGGACCTGACTTTAATTATAAAAAGGCCATGAATTCACCTGAAGAGATGGGGCTCAGCGCAGAGTCGGATGCTCTTGCAAAAGACATGGATGCACCAATTCAGTATATAAAGGTTCTTATGGCAGGGAATGGACCGGCCAACAAAGCAGGGTCTGACAAATTTATAGGAAACAGATTTTTCGTTCCAACTGGAAGCAAATGCGAAAATGGACAGTCACGTTTTATGTATGTTAATAATATTCCGTCATCACAAGGAACCCTAGCAGGAGGAGGTAGTGGCAAAGCACCTGATGGAAGCGAAATCTTCTCTCCATATCGTGGTATTATACCAGGTATTCTTTTTGATGCGATGGAAATGGTGCCTACTGATATGTATCAAGCTTTCGGTAATAGTAAACAAGAATGCGTCAATCCGACACTAGATGTAGTGGGTCAGAATGAATCTGGTGACCTGATTCAGAGCACGTCTAGTAGATGGATCGCAAAATCGGACGCTATGAAGATAGATCCATGTGCATTTCCAAATAATGTAAATCCTTATGCTCCTAAGGGAAGACAGAATTGTGTAGAAACTCCAGAACAAGCAGAAGCATTAAGAAAACAAATAGCGGCTGAAGGAATGACAGCAATGAAGCGTGAAAACGGAATACCAAACGATAGATTTGTTCAACTCTACGTGCTGCTTATTAGTTTGCTAGGTCTTTACATTGCTTCAAAGTATATCCTAAGTAGCAAGAACAAATAAATTCATAAAATAAAACCTATCTATATATTAGATGACAAAAAGTAGTTTAGAAGTAGCAGGAGTATCAAGCATAGTGGCCGCAGCAGTAAAACCTATACCCGATGCTCATTATTCGTATTGGGCAGCCTTAAAAACGCCGTCTGAGGCAGGGGGAGGTTATGAGGCACGCAAGTTACATACGAACATTGATGTGATGAATGACTATACTCAGATGTTTTTTGGTAATAGCGCAGCGTCTCGAACAGGACAAACATTGGGTAACAGGTTTTTCATGCCTACAGGCACAACCTGCATGGCCGGAGATACTGAAGTAGATAGATATATGTTTGTAGATAATGTTCCTACAAGATCAACAAAGGGGACAGGAGGAGAAGTAGGTGTAGTGCCGGGTATACTTAAAGATTTAGAGGGTTTAAATCCTATTCCATTAGTATCTGTCTTTGGGAATGGTCTTCCGCAATGTTCTGAAGTAACACTTAAGACAAATGGCCAGTTTGATGCAGGAGTTGAGACACATCATATGGCTGATGGAGACATATCAAGATTAGATGCTTGTGCTTTTCAAAGCCAAAAAAATCCGCAAACCGGAGCCTTATGTGAAGGATTTACGACGCTAAAAGGTCGTCCTGTTGGATCATTTCCTAGAGATAAGTATTTAACAGCTTATCTATTGCTTCTGAGTTTGCTGGGATTCTATATAACTGTAAGAGTCATCGGAAAAAAAGATTAAATTAATTTTTTGTATACACCTAAATTAATTTAATTAGCGGAAGTTTCAATAAAAAGAACGCCAACCAATACAAAAAAAAGGATAAAAGGGAACAGCACTAAAAGCCATGATATCTCAGCATATCCAGCTTTGCATATCAGATTGAGAACCCATGTCCAGAAAACGATATACAAAAGCTGACCAATAAATACTGCGACAGTGCTTGGAACCTGACAAGAGTATTCTCCCATGCAGTAACGATCAACATTGCCTAAATTCTGAATACCCGTGAACACTATTACAAACATAGACAGTATGAAATATAGATATGCAGGCTTACATAGTTTGCTTAAGATTTTCAGTTCTTTCATTATAACTTAATGAAAGAAAAAAAGCAAATTGCATGATAAGAATTATAGCTGATAAGTCTTGGAGTTCATACCTTCCTTATTCGACGAGTTAATACCTTTTACATACTGCTTATTTCTATTTAATGTCTTCTTTACATTTGGGAATTGGACAATTAAATTGGGCTTATGTCTTAACTGGTTCTTGTATGGCATTGGACTTACTGCATCCTTACGTCCTTTCCACCTGCGTGTTAGATTTTTGCCTCCGGTTACAGCACCTCTGAAAACATTAACTCCGTCCTGGAAAAAAGAACCTAGAACAGGAATACTTGAGAGCATATGAGCAAAATTGCCACCATTTTGTTTGTATAGTTTCTGTGTTCTTTTTCTTTTGTTTCTTCTTCTACGCGTTTGTTTTCTCTTTCTGTTCATTGTATATATATTTACAAGATTTTATTCTATGTCAACATGTGTTAACATATGCCTTCTGCAACAGTATTTGACCAATCCTAAAGTATCCATGACTTCTCCTTCAGGTGTTTTCTCAGAGAAACCTTTGGTCAAATAGATTTCTTTGTCTGTCTGCATTCCACGGTTCATTTTCATTTTACGGACCTCTCTACAATAATATTGATATTTATCAGCAAGAACTTTTCCACAAGTCATACATCGCACAGGGATAATCATTTGTATTATAGATATATTATTTATCTTTATTCAATTTTATAAGAATTATCTCTCTTATATAACTTAGGTTTCTTTGACTTACCTCTAAAATAATATTCATCGCATTTAAAATTCTCGTTCTCTTTTTTTAAAGTAGGATAGTATGTAGGGCCACCGATGCCACCCTTGTGACACTCTCCTTTCTCTTGGTCTCCACACCATGTGCAAAAGCTAGTTTTCATACAGTCGTCAAGGCTACTTAGTAGTTTGCAGTGCTCATTTTGTTTTTCTATCCCTCCTTTCCTGGAAAGAAATGTGTCAACTTCATCCTCAGTCGTCTTGTATTCAGGCACGGGTGGAGAGTCAGGAAACAAGTCTTTATTCGCAATTTTGGCTGCGTCCTGGACGACTCCCTTGCTAGTAACAAAGCCTTCATACACGACTTCTTTTTTGAGACGCAGCTTCCCTTTAGTATTTAGATCAACGCCAATTATGGTAAAATAAACGATGATCGATAACATCACTGCAACAGTTAGTATTATGTCAGTTGCATTAGTTTGCATAAATATGATGATGTTGGCTAAATACAATGGTAGCATACTCTGCAATTCTTTACTAGAAAACAATCCTTTTGTAATAAGTATTACAAAATACAGAATAGCAATAGACAAGATAATAGGATTCATTTTATACATCTATATATATTTAAGATGAAAATAATTATTTCGGTAACAGTTCATAACCGTCTGTTGTTTTCTTAATCACAAACTCAAGATTGTTCTTATGAATATTATCATGACACTCTTTACATATACTGATCAGATTACCTAGATGATTCTTATGAAATGAATCAAAAAATCCGTTAGAGTCAGAGTTGCACTGATAGTTTATGTGATGAATATCTTCACCTGTATTCTTCTTGCATACTTCACATAATGTGTTCTTGATTTTCTTACTATTATAATTACTAGTTTTTAGTTCTAGTATAGAAACATCATTATACTTATGTCTAATCTCAAAACAATCTCTCATAAAATCTTCCGGTAACTGTAGAGACTTACATACTTCCAAACCATACATATCATCACCAGAGCCCTCTTTCAGCTTTCTGTCATATATAAGCTTGTTAGTTTGTTCATCATATGATACTGTCATGTGGTTCATGCGCAGATTCTTTAGATCTTTTATTTCGTCCATATCAATTATTTGATGAAGATGCGTAGCAAGTATAAAGGAACTATTGGCGTTATGAAATCGTTTCAGTCCACTTAAAACAATGCTTATGGCAGAAGCTAACTCTGTCCCTGAGCAGAGCTCATCACCAAGTATCAGACTCTTGTTGTTTGCATACTTAATTATTCTACGCAGTTCAGTTATTTCAAGAGTAAACGTTGACTGTCCTTTGAAAAGATTATCCTGATTGAGAATCCGAGTGAAAATGTATTCGTATGGTTTGTAAGTAAATCTAGAGCACGGAACAAATAAGCCAGCTTGGGCCATTATTACTGATATGCCAATTGCACGTATAATGCTGGTTTTACCAACAGCGTTGGTTCCATACAAAAGTATACCGTTAGTCTTAGCTCCCTCAACACCAAGGCTGATATTATTAGTAACATACAACTCGTTTGTATTGATTTGTTCAATCAACGGATGACGTAGGTTTTCAGCAATAAAGTAGGAACTTTCCTGGGTATTCTCTATATTAGGTCTGTGATAATTATATTTTTTTGCAATGTAAGCCTTTGTGCAAATGACATCTAATGCCGAGACATAATCAATAATGCTGTGAAATTGTCGCATGTAGTTCTCAAGGCTGATAACAAATTTTATATATGTAAAGCTAATAAGATCTTTCAGCTTTATGGAATACTTAGTAATATTATCACATAGTGTCCTGATTTGATTATTTGTTATGGAATTTTCAGTCTTGCTTGATGTAGTTTGCATTATAATAGACGAGTTATCAAATTGTATAGATTTCGTAGAACCATCATATGAAGAGTCATATGTAATAGCATTAATATTATCTTCTTTGTCAATAGCAGTCTTTAATGCTACACACCTCTTTTTAGTGGCCATAAGGGAGAGACCCATCTTTTCGGTCTCATGAATTTTAACTAGTTTGGGGTTTTCTTTCTTACCGCCTTCACCTTTATTAGTAAGATCGTTAAGATAAGAGCGAATACATTCAAGTTCGTCTTGTGACTGTATATATGTCTCAACTGCTATGTCAAGTTCTGGATTGATTCCCTTCCTCAAGAAGTTCTCGTCTGTGTTCATATTATTTATTCTTTTTGCAATGTCAATATCCATTGTTTTTTCAATCAACTCTATTATAACGCTACAGTTATCCATTATATCAGCATTTTTAACAGCATCAAGAAGATATACATGTAGATCTGACCTATCAGATGACTTTATGTTTTCAAATATATCCCGGATTGTTTTAAAATTGTTGTAGATGGCGACCATTGCGGCAGGAGTTATTTTTCGTAAAATCATTTTTCTTACATGCTTTTCTAGGTCTTTAAATGTAGAACATTCTTTTCTAATATATTCAAAGTTATCATAGTTCTCAAGTATGAATGAAGTAGTATTATATTCTTTATTTAGAAACGTTTCGTCAGTTGTCGGCTTGACAAGTTGATTTTCAAATCTCCGGAAACCCATAGGTGTCGCACAAACGTTGAGGAACTTAACAATGCTAGAAAACTTTCCGTGACTATTATGGTCGTCAAGAATATTCAGTTGTCTTAACGAATAATTCTCAAGGACTAAAGAATGATGTAGATTATCAATACTTGGCTCTGTGATCTTATGAATCAATTGCGGGTTGCAAATATTGATAAAGTCCAACAGATAACAATACGCTTGCATAGCAAAAACATAATTAGAAAATGATGACATAAATAGAGTCATATCCGCAGGATTGAAGAATTTCTTGAATATTTCATTCTGATATGTCTGCTTTTCGCAGTTTTTTGCCTTATCAATTAGCTTGGTATTCTGCTGACTGTCTTCAAACGAGATGATGTGAACTTTACATGTAGCAGTATTTATGTTACAATACTCGGTTATGTCTCTCATCTTTTCAACAGAGAAGTCAGAAATAAATATAATTTCTGAGGGCTTGTAAATTGATATGTATCTCTCTAACTCATTGAAAGTGGTATGGGACCTATCAACAAACTCTTCTTCAAATTCATAGACAGTGCTTTTTCCAGTATATATATTGCAATTTGCAATTCCCACATTGACAATATTAAGGCGTTTACTGTAATTAAGCCAACATGTAATAATATTACGATTAGTCGTGTTGTTTTCATTGATAAAGTTTGTCCCAGGCGTATTAATACAACTAAGTGAGCGAGTAAATCCTTTACCAGCAGCCTTTTGCGTATAGACAACAATACTCCACCCCTTTTGATCAAGTCGTGCAGTATATTTTTCTAGTATAACCTCACTTGCTTTGAATCCCGCCATGACAGTTCTTGGAAACTTGTCATCATTCCCGTCTTTTACTGCGATGTTGAGATCAGCGTCTCTTGCAAACTCATCAAGGTTACTATTATGTATTCTTCCATCCGAATCTTGTTCACCGTAGCACTCAAAAAAACTTCCTATCTGGAGCAAAACAACCGTTTTTTCGCCATACATCTCGCTGTGCTCTTTGTATTTATCATAATAATAGTTGATCCATTTACGGTCTTCTTTAGTCATAATTTAATACATTTTCTCTCTTTAATATTATTGTATATAGTATTAAACATATAAGATAATAATCAATAATGAGACAGTTAACAAGAAGCTATTTTTTTTTAAGCATAGGATTATTTGTCCCTGTATTTTTTACTACAACAGATTGGTATTATACTTCACACAAGATAGATTTTTGGAAAAATTATACTCCTGATCCAGGTCCGTGGTGTGAATATGCACACCCAGTTGGATTTATAAAAGAAAAATCAAATGCAATGTCAGATTATCTATTTCTGTTCTATTCGCTATACATTATGAACGACAGTTATAAGGTATACAGAGAGACAAGCTATTCTGTTTTCAGACTAAATCCACTATGTGAATATCCGATACTAATATTTACATATGGGTTTATAAATTTTATGCATTTTTGGGGGACATTCATAAACCATTCATGTAGATGCAGCATTGGCCACCAAATGGACCTATTTTGGATGTATTTGATAATGGGATTTTGGACAATATACTACATGTTAAGGTTATCATACTATCAGTCATTTAATTCTTACTTTCTAAACAACTATTACATATCAAAGCGATTCTCTAGAGTATTCTTTTTTTATCTTTTGGTTTTGTCTTGTGTAGTATATCCTCTCACGACAATTAGATACGCGTATAAGTATAGCGACGAGATAGAAACAGCAACAATGCTTGTATTAGGCCTACCATGTCTTTGTCTAGACTATCGTTGTAGAACAAATGTGACGAGACGAAATATAAAATTAGTGTATTCATATGGAAATAAACTCATTATTTGCGGTTTATCAACTATTTTTGTTGGGGTCGTGTTTCATAAAATGGACATACATAGAATCGTGTGCAATCCTAGATCTTTGATACAACCTCATGCAATATGGCATGCACTAGCTTCAACGACAGCACTTATTGGATACATACATGCTAAGAGTGAATCAATCATGTCAATCAATAATTTGCCACTGCAAGCAAGATCATGATTTGTCCATATAGTTATCAACTAAGTTTTCACCATTCATATTTTCAATATCGCCTGCGGTATTAGCGCCTATAAATGTTTCTCTAATTACATCATTTGGGGCGTTTGATCCAGGTTTCAATAGATTTCTCTTTTTTAAATACTTTTTCATGTCTGGAATAGATACATGAGATAGATTTTCCTTTTCTTTCTGGATATTCTTACGTGTTTGCAAGTTTTTGATTAATACCGACACTGTTCGGCCCCCCTTACCAAGTTTATATTGTTTTTTGATAGTTCTGACACGTTTTTTACTCATTTTAGTAACAGGCTTTGGCTTCTCAATTTTAGGTACTTTGTTCTTAATCTCTTGTAATCGTTTTTCTCTATAAGTTAACGGCTTCTCATCAAATGGATCTTCTCCTCCGCTTATACTAATATTGATCTCTGGCTCTTTCTTCATAGTCTTCCTCCAATTACGGTATGTGGGATTGATTCCTCGTTTTAGCACACCAAATGGAGGCGCCTTTCTTTCAGATGATTTAAATCTGTTGACCTCGGGAGATTCAGGATCCGACTTTGGTGAAGACGAAGTAGACTCAAACGAGGTGTTTTTTGGTGAAACAGGAGGAGAGATATTCTGCGCTACAGGCGGCTGCGGATTCAGCATTATGACAGGTTCGCTTGTGAACGATCCTGCAGTGGGATCACTTATTGTATTTAGAATAGGCGGTAGTCCAGTATGTATTACTACGTTAGGTGGAACTGATGGTTTATTGAAGTTCTTTAAGGTTTTATTTCTCATTTTATTGTTGATACGATTCTGCTTCTTTTCCTTTTTGATAGATGAGAGATAATTCAAGGAATCTGTAAAGTCATTGTTAAACTTATCAGTGGACTCAACGGACTTAGAGGTGTTATCATTCTTCTCAACAATTGCATTCTCTTGTATCTTTTCGTCACTTTTCTTCTTATGATTCTTTATTCTCTCTAGTAATTCTTTCTTTAGTGTGTTTGGTCTTATCTGTTTCGTTGGTTTTACTTTTTTCTTTTTCTTTTGTGTCTTATTATTGTCTCCCTTTAGAAAATCTGGATTTACATTTATAGTTTTGGACGACATATATATATTTGCAACAATTATAACTGCATAGTTTTTACGTATACATTGTAGATAAATTATCGTCTTTTACTTCTTTTTGCTTCTGAGAAGTAAATTTCTTGAACCCATTCTCTAAATCATCAATATTTATTTCGGTCTTATCAACTTTGTCTTTATTGCAAAAAATTCGCCGACCATGTGCAATTTTCACCTTAGAGAACAGTAACTCCATATCTCTTCCATATGCAGTAAAGCTTTTTTTATGTTTATCAAACCATTGGACATCTAATGCATCCTTGTCTATTTTCCAGCCTGAATCAATTACTTTTTTATTAAATATTTTGCATAGTTCCTCAGGTGTGTATTTATCTGTAGTAAATGACCAACTAAATCTAGATTCCAGACCTTGGTTCTGACTAAAGAAACATTCCTTAATCTCGTTTT
>MDTC01223014.1_pt1 | contig 14365 bp, 17 predicted proteins | sample 811181 | NCBI WGS metagenome assembly MDTC01 (sample SAMN05326644, study PRJNA326480) | marine metagenome | isolation source: seawater | place: Pacific Ocean: North | collected 2011 | reverse complement strand
TTTAATTCTCTTGTTTTTGAAATAAATAAATAGTCGCCCCTATACATATTATGTGAAAGACGGATAGAATTGAACAAACTAAAAAACATTCTGAATTATAATTCATTTTATATGTTCTTTTTTGAGAATGCATTTAAGATCTATTTATGTATTATTTATAAGTATATTTATTAATAAATATGTCTGATTTATCATATCATACTAGAGATTATACAATACATCACGAATATAATTATGATAATTATGAAAATTATGATAATTCATATAGTGATCCCCCCGATTTAGATCATCGCGATGGATTGAATAATGGAACTCTATTTGGATATTTAATGTGTGGATTATTAATAGTAGTTTCTTTCGGTTCATCTTGTCAGTTATTCAATTGTGTTTCTACAAAATATAATAATTATCAAACTAATAAAAATTTTAAAGAAATCTTATTAAACGACAATATAGATAAAATATGCTCAATCTGTTTAGAACAATATACAATCGAAGATAAAATTATTCAATTGAATTGTTCTCATATATTTCACCGTAAATGTATTGAATCATGGTTTAAAGATAAAGATAAAAATAAAAAAGTTTGTCCATTATGCAGAATAATTATTATCTAATGTAAAGTATAAAAATGTACAAAATAGTTAAAGGAACCAAATTTCAAAAAAGACCATCTGCGTCTTATTTTTATAATAAATTAAATCAACCAATTGGATTTGTAATCTATTATCGTCCAAGAAAAGGTGGTAAAATGATAAAACATTCCTTACAAGTCAGAAATCTTCGTGGAAGAGATATTCCTTATTGGAGAGCAGAAGAAAAATTACCGACAAAAAAATATTCAGTAAAAACAAGAAGATCAGTAAAAACAAGAAAAACTTCAAGAAAAAAATCTTCAAAAAGAACTCAAAAAAGAAAACCTTCTAGAAGATCAACCCTAAAAAGAAAATCTTCTAGAAGATCAACCCTAAAAAGAAAATCTTCTCGGAGAAATATTTTAAGAGGTGGATCTCAATGAGGTGCATCTCCTTCACAAAAAAATTCAAGATTGTTTACTCTCCAACAATCAGGTGGATTTATGTGAGGTAGACAATAAAATTAAAAATTTATTTTATTATTGTTATCCTAAACCGTGACATTTTTTATTTGAAGTTTATTAAAATAAAAAATTGAGTGAAAGATACCAATGATTCAAAAATAAATTTGATTTAAAGTTTAATTATAAATTATTAATTATTCAAAGACTATGAAATTATTTATAAAACCAGAAACACCTGAAATACTCGAAATGTATAGAAATCATTCACATTATAATCCAGGAGATTCTGGTATTGATTTATTCTTTCCTGAAAATGTTATTCTACACAAAGGAAACAAAGGAATTCAAATTCATCTGGGAATTCAATGCGAAGCCCGATCAATTGATGATTTAAATAATATATCATATTATCTTTATCCTCGATCTTCTATATCAAAAACACCAGTCAGAATGTCTAATTCTGTTGGTATTATTGATTCCGGTTATCGAGGATCTATTATTGTTGCCTTAGATTATATCGGAGAGGAAGAAACTTATACAATTCAAAAAGGAACTCGTTTATTTCAAATTTGTTCTCCAACACTTGAACCAATTCAAATGCAAATTACAGATACATTATCTCCCAGCGAAAGAGGAAATGATGGTTTTGGTTCGACTGGTAATTAAATTTATAAATTAATAAATAAAATATTAATAATAATAATAATATGATACAATATGGTTTATTTTGTTTTATACTTTTCGTAGTATTATCTCGCAAAGAAGGTTTTATTATTTATCAACAAAATTTAAATCAAGATAATCAATATCCAGATAAAAAACAATTTTTTCCTGTTTCAAATCATAATACAATAAAATTAAAAAATAATGAAAAAACTTTATTAGGAAATATGAATTATAAATTAGTCAATAATAGAATTGTTGAACCACAACACGGAGTTTATTCTGCGTTTTTAGATGTGAATAATTTAAGATCATATGATCATTTTTTTCATTCACCGATAACAGATGAAAGTTTTAATTTTGATGTACAATATGATAGATATAATTATCCTATCATTCAAGAAGAAGATAAAAATAAAGAAGAATTAATTCAATTAGAAAAAAAACACGATAAAGTGATTCATAATCCATTTTATTTGTATGGACATCCAGAAAATAATTCTAAAATCTTATACAATGAAAAAATACAAGATCAATTTTTAAAAGCTAAAAATATATATAATAGACACACAAATAATACACATTCGGGTGATGGTTATCATACAATTTAATTCTGATACATTTGGTGTGAATTTGCTAATTTTTGAATAATTTCTTCATATTTTTTAATTTTTTTATCTTTTTCTCTTGAATTCATTGATAATTCTTTCATATTGTATCGATTTTGTTGTAATAGATCTTCATAATCATTTTTTTCAGACATTATTATTTTTTTATTTAATTCTAATTCTGTAATTGTTTCTGTCATTGTATTGATAATTCTTTGTTGATATTGAATGATATCATTTAATTCTTTTGTTTCTTTGTTTGTATTTGTTTTATCATCCTTTTCTTTTACAAAAAAAGTATTTTCACATTTTGTTGTTCCATCTGGATTCAAAATACAAATTGGTACAGACCAAGTTTTATTTTTATTTTTTAATACTACACAATTATTTCCTAAATTTACAAAATCTCCTCCTTTATTCAAACATTGATCATTATCTTTCAGTGTTAGATATTTTATTGTAAATCCTTTCTTTAAATCATACGGTGTGGTAATTCTTTCAAAACCTTCTAATTCTTTTCTCATTCTTGAAATATTTTTGATCATATATATATTATTAATTTATTAAAAGTACTTTATGTTTATTTTAATGGTCATGGGATCCGAGTTTTTAAATTATCTAAGAATGATGTTCCACTTTTGGGAGTAGGTATATTTTTCTGGCTGACGGGCTCCGGATAATCTCTCTGAACACCTTTCGTCTTTTCCGGTTTTCTAATAATAAAATTCCACACTAGTGCTCCTACAATTAATACGGCAACCACCCCCCCAATGATCTTGATGGGCATATCGTACTCTTCAAAAAACTGCTCCCAACTCCAGCCCTCCTGGGCCGCGCGCTGTGCCTCCTGCTCCTGATCCTGATCCTGATCCTGATCTTCCGTTTCATCTACCGGAGTATCATCTACAGTTATTTTATTAGTATCTCTATTTAATGTTACATATACACATTCCGTATTATCTAAGCATTGTTCTCTGTTCTCGTGATACTCAGTATTATTACAAATATTATCATCACCAAACATACTGTATCGATAAGTTTTCTCAACTGTTCCCGGGCTTTCTTTGGCTCTACATCCGCTGTACTGTATTCCGCTAGTAGATCCCCCCCCCTCTGTCTGCGTACCCGGATTACTTAGATGCTGTGTTTGGAAATCTTCCGGCTCCGCTTCATCATCTTCCGGTCCACCTATACCGGTACACTCCAATCCCACCGCCGCTTGTGCAGTGTAGACACACTTCTGGGAACCGTCATTATTCAGAAGCCCTAAACAATCTTGACCTGTATCAAGATTATCGACAGCACTACAGGCTGTCACGTTATCAGAATTATCTTCATCTGCCGCTACACAAGCGGCCGCAACGGTGGGCGGCCCGTCCAATTCCGTACACGGTTTATTCGTCGAATCTGCACTACAATATTTTTGTGCTGGGCAACCTGATTTGCATTCGTTGTTTTTTTCAATTACACCAGCATCACATGTTAAAGTTATGTTCTCTCCTGGATTGTCTCTATAATATTCATTTTTACAGGGGGAATTCCAGATGCACGATGTACTATTTGTAAGCCCACCCACCCCGATGGCGTTTAGGCAAGTACCGCGACCCGGAGCCGGGATATTGTAATAATCCAAGGTCGAGTCTGCGCCACTAAAACGACAATCATCATCTCCAAATTCTTCTCTTTGTGTCGCCTGACATTGGAGGTAGCGGCCGTCATTCTCATCATAGTCACACTGTTCATCAGACTGAGAGCACCCCGGCCGCGGCATACACGGGGAGCACGCCCCCTCTGCCTCATCATAATAACATTTATTCTCAGAGGAGGTTTGACAGCGCTCTAGCTTAGCTTCATTGTCCAGGCTAGTTAGATCACCCGGCTGCACTTCGCCACAAGGGCCCACCACCGCCGCTTGTGCAGGAGTGTAGACACACTTCTGGGTAACACCGTCTTCATCCAGAAGCCCCAAACATTCTTGTTCTGTTTCAAGATTATTGACATTACTACAGGCTGCCACGTTATCAGAATTACCTTCATCTGCCGCTACACAAGTGGCCCCGGAAGCCGCGACGCTGGTCATATCGGCCGGGTGGTTGGGTTTTATTAATATATTTATATTCTCCTTTCTGCCGGCGATGTTGGCATCGGGAGAGGGATACACATAGCGGGACCCGTCAAACGGGACCTTCCCATCGAGATGCCCTGGTCCCGAGCCCGCCGGAACCCCGGCAAGCACGGAGGGCCATGACACCGAAAAAAATAGAGCTGTCCCATGGTCGCCATTGACATATAGATCCGACCCGCTCAATTGCTGCGTGCCAGCGCCGGAGGAGAGCTCTGGCAATACATATTCTGCATACCACCTCTCATTTTCGCTATCGGTTCCACCCCATCTGACATGAAATTTACTTGCAATATTTCCGTTAAGACGATTTGGATGAGCAGAACTGAAAACCGTGTGATCCATCGAAGAACTTGGACTACCAAAATTTAAAGTAATCCATGGTGATCCGCGGCCCGCGACTTGATCTACTTCCTCGCTCTGCGAAGCGGGTCGGAGATCATCATATTCGGAAAAACCATGCACCCCCGCTGCTTTGCGATCATAATTCATTTCTATTTCAAATACAATTTTATCCCCTGGATAAGCTGTCACCGAAGTGACCGGGGAAGATGAGGAGGTAGTATCATAGGTCAGATTCCCTCTGGCGAATGCGGCGCTTCTATAGTCGCTTATTATCGTTTCAGAAGTATCCCGCACCGTGAATGCTAGGCGCTGTACTGCTGCATCCGGATCTCGGAAATTCGAGAGATTCTCCAGGGGCAAATGCGGGTGGGGGCGCGGGTTATTCGCGTGCTCTCTCTCCTTTATTACACCAATCTTTATTGTGCCCAGAACCTGACCAGAATCGTCAGTATATGCCGTCCATCCCTCAATTTGTTTTTGTTTTTGTTGTCTATTTCTTATTAAAAAGAAGATTACTAATATACATATTAAATATCCCGAATAATCATTGAATTGTGAAGAAGAAACATTTTGTTTTGAATAAACCATTAAAAATAAAAGAATTCCATATAAAACTTTATTATCCATATAGTATTAATAATATATATAAATATAAAAATATAAAAATATAAAAATAATTGACAAATTAAATGAATATTGAACCATTGAAAAATATTCTTAAAATTTATAAAGATAAACAAAAAATATTATTTGCATATTTAGATAGTGAAACAGTATCACAATTAAAAGATACACTCTTATATGATGATATAAATAATGATATTTATTTAAATGATAATCTTATTTTTGTTTCTAAAAATACAGGGAAAATTTTTAAAAAAGGAAAAACAATTTCAATTGATGAAAATAAAATTACAATTAAAACACAAACAAATCATTTAACTCTCGATTCTAACCAATATTATATATTTATTAAACAAAGAAAAAATAAAAGTAAAAAAAATAATAGAGATTTTTATAAAGCATTATTAAATAATTTATAGAATTTATAGAATTTATAGAATTATGTGAAAAATATCTTATGAAAACGATGAATCGATTTGCGACAGAGAAAACAATTCATATTATATTCACTTCCTCCTCTTTTTAATTCTTGAATACATTCGGAACAAGCAGTATGACCACATGGCTCCATAAATGTATTCACTTGTCTTTGTAAACATAAACTACAAGTGCTTCCTAAATTTGCTCCATTGATACTTTTGATAAAATGATGAAAATAATATTTCATTAAATAACTTTGTTTTTGATATTCTTTTTTCATTTCTTCACATTTTGAATTATCTTTAATTTTTTCAGAAAGTTGAATCATCATTCGATTTAATTGTTTAATTTCTTCTTCATCATATTTTGAATCTAATTGAATCATAAAATTAGAAAATTCTTTAAGTTTCATTATATCTTTATTTGTTTCTTCTAATATTCGTTTGAAATCATTTTCAAGTGAAATTGTCTTTTTTTGTTGTTTATCAAATTCTTGAAATAAATTAGTAAACGATTTCATCCCATCATCAATTATTTTTTTATGTTTCTGAATGTCTTCATCATTTTCTTTATCTATTACAGTTGTAAAATGATCACTCAATAAATGAACCATATCATGATGAATATTAATAATTTGTTGAATATCAGAATTTAATTCCATATTTGAACTTAAATTTAAACCCTCAATTACATTACACGAATTAAATTCTCCACCCCACGGAGATACTTGTATTGGTGTCATATTTAACATCGGATTATCCATTTCTTGAAATGGAAGATCATAATTTGTATTTTGAGGTATATTGTCATTTGTTTCAGTTAAATTATTTATTTCTTCATTGGTTGACATTAATACTTTATTCTATTGTAATAAATATAATCTTTAAGTTTCATTTATTTACGATCAATGATATCCATTAATTTAAATTTAATTTTCATTGATTTTTCATTTTGTATTATTGAATTAATTTCATCAATAAATCCCTGTGGTAATAAACTATCCCCATAAAACGATTTGAATATTGAATATAAACATTGTACACATTTATTTTTTTCTTCATACTCAGAAGATTTTAAAATAAGTAATAATTTTACTATTGATGGATTAATTTTATTCTGAAATATTTTTTGTTTTTCTAATTCAGTTACAAGCAAGGAATGTCCTATTAAAAGATCTAAATTTTTATTTTTATCACAAAATTGTAAATATTCACTTTGTTTTCTATCAATCGTTTGGTTGGTTATTTTTGAATAAATGTCATCTACAAAAGTTTCTATTTTTTCTTTAAAATCCGATATATCTTTATAAATAAAAAATAAAATTTCAATATAAAAAATATTATAATTTGGATGAATAATACATTTATCAAGTATTGTCTTAATTAACATATCTTTTAAATGATTCTTATTTTGAATACAATCATAAATTTTATTTTTAATTTGATCTATATTTCTATCAGTTAATTTATTCAAATAACTATTAATTTCTTTAATGATTATTGTATCATTACTTATATTTTTATTTTTAAATTTTTTATGTTTTCCAATTTTATTATTTGTTGTTAAACGAAAATATTTTTCATTTAATTGAATACTATCTAAAAAATTTTTTAATTTCAATATATCTTTATTCTTATCACAATATTTATTATAACTATCTTGGAATGTTTCAGAAGAATAAATCTTATTTAGTTCTTCATCACTCCATGATTTGATTGTCATGATCCTTTATAAAAATAAATATATATCTTTATATAGAAATAATTTTTTAGAAAATTTATTTAAAAAAATAAATTTCAAAAAATAAATTTGATACTAATTACAATTTGAATTGTATTCCAAAATGTTTGATGAATTTATTCAGGATTGTAATCTATCAGTATTCGATTCAAATGATATAATATGGAATAATTATATTGATAAAGGATCATCCGGTAAAGTATACAAAGCAAAAGTATGGAATAGAAATGTAATTTGTAAATGTTTTGTTATGGAGAATTATAATTCATATCATTCATTAATTGAAGATGTGAATTATGAATTAAATAATTATCAATATTTAGAAAGATCTCAATATTGTTGTGAATTATTAGGTATTTCAGTTTCGAATACTAAAAAAGAATTCTATATTCTTTTGAAAGATTACAATGTAATTGGTGATTTATATAAATTTATAAATCAAGATAAATATTGGTCCAAAATAACAACTCTACCAAATCCTCAAAATTATTATTACCAATTTGAAAATAATTTATGGATCTATAAAATGAATAAAAATATGAAAATTAATATCACCAAACAATTATGTATTGCTATCAAAGATATTCATGATCGAAATTTAGTTCATTGTGATCTTAAATTAAATAATATACTCTATCTTCCAGATCAAAATAAAATTATTTTAATTGATTTTGGAGCATCACATTATTTAGGTTGTCAATCCTATGATTTTATTTGTGAAAATATGGGTACTTATGGTTATACTTGTGAACAATTAAATGAAGGATATTGTTCTAAAAAAAGTGATATTTATTCATTAGCAGTGTGTATTCTTGAAATTTGGTGCGGTGGTATTTGGAATAAAGGAGAAACAATTAAAGAATGTCGCTTAGAAGTCTTATCATCTTTACGAAAACTTAAAAAAAAAGAACCACAATTAAGTAAAATTTTAAAATCTTGTTTAGTCTTAGAAACAGATAAACGACCTTATATTAAAACTGTTATTAAAAATATGAATACGATTTTCTAATTCAAAAATAGAAAACAATTTGAATAAGAATTCTATTATCAATACTATTTTTTTTCTTTATCGTTTATAATTTAGAAACACTATAAAATGTATATGGACCGTGAGATAAAGAATGACCTCTTTTTACATCTTTTTCCATTTCTTTGAAACTCACAAATTTTAAGGGATTAACTCTCGTTCCATTACTGAATTTATTTCTTTGACGACACCGAAATGAATCCCTATTTCCGCGAAGAATTATAATTTTTTTATTGTTTGTTGATCGAGTATAAAGAGTTAACATTGTTATATATATAATGAATTCATTTGTTATCTTTAAATTTGAATATTTTTTTAAAAATTTGATTTAAAGAATACAAAAGAATAACATTCAATGAAAAAAATAAAAATGATCTACAACAAAGCAACAAAAGATAAACTTATCACAATTGGATTATCTTTTGGAACAATACTGATACCGGTCAGTATTAATGTAATAACTCATCTCATTTGTGATTATTTTTATTGTAATGAATGGTATTCTCTTTTTGGTCATAATCTTATTTGTAATTCGTGTATTGATACTAAAAAAATATTAAAAGATCATCAATTAGCAATTTATTGTTCTCTTGGTACATATTGTATCTCAAATATTGATTCGATCATTAAAAAACAATTAAAAAATGAATGATTTTATCATTCATAATGAAATGAATAAAGAAAGAATATTCAATTTGATCTTAATTTAAGATACTATTCAATTAAAGATTAGTTTATTTGAATTCATTGAATTGTGTATAAATTTGATTGTTTTGTTGGAAGACTAAACCAACTGAAGATTTTAAAATGAAACAAATTAAAAAAGAATGGAAGAAAAAAGACCAAATATTTAAAGATCAGAAAAAAATCGCAAAACAAATTTTGTTCTTTTTTAGGACAAAAATAATCGTTTCTTTATGTGCTCCCCCTCAGTGGGGAAAGACAGGTGTCTCTTTGTATGTCGCATACAAACTCTGTAAAAGATCAATTCATCCTGAAAATGTTTTCTTTATTACTGGGATGTCAGATAGATCATGGATTGAACAAATGAAAGACAGAGTTCTTCCATCTTGGACAAAAAATGTCTATCATAGGAATACACTTCATAAAATGAAAACAAAACTAGACTCACTGAAAGAAAAGAGAAATATACTCATCATTGTGGATGAATGTCATTTAGCTAACAAAATAGAACATACATTAGGTAAACTATTTAAAGATGGAAATCTGAAAGATCCGGAATCATTACAACAGAAGAATATTAAGATTCTTCAGATATCAGCGACACCATCAAATTCTCTGATTGATGCGGAAAAATGGAACAATTATCATCAACGATTATGTCCTCTAATTAATGACTCTAATTATGTTTCTTTTCAATGTCTTTTAAGAGATGATCGCGTTTTTGATCCCTTTTCATTTGAAAACGAAGGAGATACAGAAGAATATTTAGAACTGATCTCTATTGGAAAACCAAAATATCATTTTATTCGTTTAGTAAGTAATGGTCCTTCCGGGTCTGAGACTTATTCCAAAATAATAAATAATCTTTTTAATTTGTCTCACCAAAAAGAGATGAATTGTATCGAAATGAATATGACAAAATCTAAAAAAGAAATTGATCTTATTTATGAATCTCTTCAGAATGAACCAACAAAACATACTCTTATCATCATCAAAAATATGTTAGGAGCATCTAAAACTCTTCAAGATACATATATTGGTTCTGTACACGAAAGTGTTCCCAAAAAGAAAGATTATTCGAGTGAAATTCAGGGTCTCCCTGGTAGAATGTGTGGTTGGAATAAACAAAGAGGAATCTATTCTCCTCTGATTTTCTGTGATCGTTCAATTGTTGAACAATATATTCAACTCTATGAATCACAATTCGATTATCAAATGGATGATCTTGAATGGTCTGATAGTCGTTTAAAAATATCTCCAAATGGTTCTCTTCGTTCAAAAGATAGTTATCTTTCAATTGGTTCTTTCGATGAAGAGAATGAAAATTCATCAGAATTGAAATCTGAAGTGAGTTCATATTCTGAACAGCGATGAATTAAATTGAATCATTTATCTGTTGAATTTTTTTTATGATTAAATTATAATCCTAAAATAATTATAATTGTTTTATTAAATGCCATTTTTTTATCATCAATTCAAAAATTATATTAATCGAGATCCATTAAGTGATTGGTTCGATATTATGGAATCTAAAACTGATCTCTATCAAAAAGATAAAAAAAATGAATTTCAAATTGAATTAGAAACTCAGAAAGAAAATTATAAACTTGAATTTAAAAAAAAATTTCAATCTGAAAACAAATTTTATGAAAATTTAAATCATACTGAAATACTTCAGAAAATAAAAAATTCAGAAGAATGTATTATTTATCAAAGTACACTTTATCATTCAAAATATAATATTTATGTAAAACCAGATTTAATTATTCATCGGAATATTTTTAAACAATATTTTCCTGAAATTCAAATTGATCTTCCAAATTATTTAGTGATTGATATTCTTTATCGAGTTTTACATTTTAATTCTGATCAAACTGATTTATTAAATCAAGGTAATATTTATTATCATAAATGTAAAATGTTTGTTGCTTCAAATTGTATTCAGAAAATAAATTGTGGATTTTTTATCGGCAAAGAATATCGAACTAAAAATAAAATTCTTAATAAAAAAGAAAATATTGGATTTTTTCCATTTCATAATGAATTTATTATCTCAATCCAAGAATCTATCGCGTGGATTAATAAATTAAATAAATATTATGATAATTGGATTTTATATCCAAAACCATCAGTAAAAGAATTATATCCAAATATGAATCGTAAAGATGGAAATTGGACCTCTGAAAAGAAAAAACTCGCAGAATCAATTAAAGAAATAACATTAGTTTGGAATATATCATTTAATAAACGATGTATGCTGTTAGAGAAAGGCATAACTAAATGGGATGATCCTATTTTATTAAGTAATATTTATCCATATCAAATTAGAGATAATGAAAGAGAATTCATTCAAGAAAAAATAATTCAAATTAATTCCCAAAATAATATTAATATTGAACCAAGAAAAATTAAAAATTATGATTTTTTAAAAATTATTCAAAATCAAGAAAATTCAATCATTTTAGATATTGAAAGTGTTATCAATTTGGAAGAAAAACAAAGTTATTTTAATAATCAAAATAAAATTGAAGATCCAAGAATATGTATCATTGGAACTATTATTAATCAAGATAATTATCCTTTTAAAGATTTTACAATTCGATATTTAACAAATCAAGAAGAAAAAAAAATAATTCAATATTGGATTAATTATTTAACGAATCTATTTCAAACTAAAATTAAAATTTATCATTGGGGTAATGCCGAAAAAATATATTTAGATTATATGAAACAAAAATATCCTGATCTTAATTATCCCGAATTTGAATGCATCGATCTACTTTATTATTTTAAATTAGAACCAATCACAATTAAAGGTTGTTTTAGTTATGGACTTAAAGCAATCGTAAAACAATTGTATAATTTAAATCTTATTCAGAATCAATGGGAAGATGATACTACCGGAATTGATGCCATGGTTCAAATTTTAAAAACATCAAAAGAAGCAGAAAGAAAAAATATACCCATTAAACGATTTACACAAATTAAAAAAATTATTTATTACAATTATATGGATTGTAAAGTTATTGTTGATATTCTCCAAATGTTATCCAATATGATTTAAAAATTTATTATAAACTATCTAATATAGTGAAAATATTATTATGATGAATATCCTTAATGATCCTACAAGTGATATTTATCAAAATACTTTAAAAAAACAAAACGAATTTATAGTAAATCGATTCCATACTATTCGTAGCAATCGGTATTTAGATGATAAATGTGGATTAATTGGAAAGAAAGATACAATTATTAAACATTTGAATCAAGGTCCCGCGCAAAATTTAATTCTGAGTTTCTTTAACCAAAAAACAAATCAATGTATCTTTTGTAATCGAACAAAAGATAATAATGAAATTAAACAATTTGAAAGAGCTCATTGTAATAATTATAGTCGTTCAGATATATTATCAATGGCGATTGATGAAATTTATATCGATGAAAATACACCCATAATTGTTGGTGATCTTTTAAAAATTTTTATTCAAAAACATAATTGTTGTCCGATTTATATGTTATGTAATCAATGTCATCATCAGTACGATAATAAAAATTATGAATAATAATTTATTTTTTATATAATAAATATCCAATGAAATAAAAACTAAGTATACACAAAAATGTATTGAAACTTTTTTCATTCTTTTTAACAAAATAATATAATATCGGAATCGATACAATATACATGAATGAATCACCTATAATTGCATTAATACCCACTTTCTTTGAATAATCAATAAATTCATCCATTACATCACTCTCACCCAATTTTGAATTTTTAATAATTAAATAATAAAATAATAAATCATGTGATATTTGTACAACTAATAATATTAATAAAAAATTTAATTTTTCATTTTGATGATCACCAATGTAATTATATTTGAATAATAAATTATAGATATAAATTGAAATATAAAATCCTATTAAAATTGATAAAATATCTAATAGTACAGCTGACCATTTTAAATTTGTATACCAATTATTTATCGATTTCCATTTTAATTTACCCTCTCTGAAACGAAACGCAGTCAAAAAAAGAGTTTCAGTTAGTAAAGTTGTAGTCAATAAATTTGTAAATTTATATTTCAACATAATTATTTTATAATATAAATTATAAAATAATGAGTACGAATTTTTCTCAGAAACTAACTAAATTATATAAAGATCACGATCAATATATATTTGGTCTCTCTAAAGAAGCAATAATTGTAGGAATATCTTTAGTTATTGTATCAACTGTAGTCCAAAAAATTTTGAATATTCGAAATACAATGTTATTAATGTTTTTGTCCGGATTTGTTGTTCACATAGTTTATGATTTATTAGGTCTTAATAAATATTATTGTGAGAATTGTCTAGGAAATTGTTAAGAATATAAACAATTTTTTTTTATATATATATATAATTATACAAAATGGATGAAAAATATATTTATAAATATGTTGAACACATATCAATTATCGTCACGGGAATAATTGGATTTTTTATATTTTGGTATTTATTTATCAAGTATATAGAATCATCCGAAGAGCCTAACGATATCTTTGTCGCCTTAATAGGATCCGTGATTACCACCGCTTTCTCATCTTTTATTATTATCTCTGTCCACAATCTTATTAAGATTCAAAAATATCACCAGAAAAAAATATTACCATCAAAAATAAATATTAAAAAATTGGCTCAACAAATATCATTTATAGTCGCAGGATTAATTGCATTTGTTGTATTTTGGTATATGTTAGATTCGGGTTCAGGAAGTGAATGGGAATTTGCTATTGCTTGTATTCTGACTATTTGTTGTGCTTTCTTTGTTATCTCTCTAAAGAATCTTATCATGAAAAAACAACCGTACAATCATAAATTATTATCCTCAATTTTAAAAATATTAAAAAAAAAATCGACCATTTCAAATTATCATACCATACCCCCAAATAAAGATAAATTATTTTTATTTTTGTATCTCGCCGGTGCGATTATATCACTTATTGTAATTAAACTAATAATTATTTCTCAAAAATCCAAAGATACTATACCTGCTGCGGTATTAACAGTAGTTAAAGGAGAAGTAAAGCCCGTTCTGGATGAAG
>MDTC01235726.1_pt1 | contig 14367 bp, 7 predicted proteins | sample 811181 | NCBI WGS metagenome assembly MDTC01 (sample SAMN05326644, study PRJNA326480) | marine metagenome | isolation source: seawater | place: Pacific Ocean: North | collected 2011 | reverse complement strand
GGGCAAGAACAACCTGGAGGTAAAAAAGTAACACTTAAAGCTTCTTCTAATGGAACACCGCTAATTGAAGGTAGATTAAATAGAGAAATAAGAAAATCTAGTAATTCAGGAGATTATTCTATTTACTATTATATAAGGACATATATTACATGGGAGAAAACTTTGTATAGGGAGAAAAACAACAACATCCCTCAACTTGACACTCTAGAATTTAAAGCATATCAAGTTAGGTTTAGTTTATGAACACTAATTGTAAATACAACCAAGGTTTTACATTGGCAGAAACATTAGTAAATCTTTTAATTATATCCGTAGTTACAGTTTCAATGTTTATGGTCTTTTTTGAAGTTAATCGTCACACTGAACTTGAATTCAACAAAGAAGAAATTAGAGATTATTTAAATTTAAATCTTGATTTATTAGTTAGAGATTTAAGAAGCACTGAAATACTTACAACAAGGAAATCAACAATTTCATCTGGAGGTTCAAGAACTAGAATTCAAACTAGCAATAACCAGTTTGTAGTTGATACTCAAAATGGTATTACTAAAAACGATACTGCATTCTATGCTTTCTTGCCTAAAGACCCTCAAGATGGAACAGAAAAATACAAAATAGAAAGCTTTGAAATTAATGATGTTCCTGCTACTCTAGGTGTAAGTCTAAGCTCTGAGGCACAAAATGCAAGGAATGCATCTCGAGAGATTAAAATGTCAGCTTTGCTATATACAAAAGAAAATCAATCAATCCCATATGATACTTTAAGATTCACTAGACGAATATTTTGTCCAGGATTATTAATTAGTGAGATTAATGAAAACTCGTAAAAACACATATAAAGCAAGTGACTTTTATATTAAAGCGCAATCTGGAATATCTATTCCTCTAACAATTTTTTTCACATTAATTGGCTCTGCCTATTTATTTGCATATAGCACCTATATTTATGATAAAGATTGGCAAACTGAATACAGAATTGCTCAAACAAAAGCTTCATATAATGCTGATTCAGGCATAGCACTGGATGCATATACTGTCTTATTTAAAAGGGACTTTGTTCCTGAAGATGGACAAGATGTTGTTTCAGGCTTAGTTGAACCTGACTGTGGAGATAATCCTAAATGCATGGGATCATATGAAGTCTCTCGATATGAAGGCATTGATGAAGAAACATATCAAATTATCAGAGGATGCACAGCTACTGGTAGCGCTAAGGTACGAAAACATATTCTAGGAAATCAAGTTGTTGAGGTTACAGGCAAAAGAAATATGACCTTAGGCTATACTTCTTCCCTATCTGACTTTCAATATTTAACTGATACTGAAAAAGCTGGGGGGGCTCCCTGGGTATGGAGTTTAGGAGATGATTGTACAACAAAAGACAATAGAAGAGAAGTAAACTGGGGGCCAAGTGACAACGTTAATGATGGCTGGTTAGGACAAGAACTTCCCTGTGATGTAGGTTTTAAAACTAATGGAACTTGGGTTATGAGTCAATTTGGAGCCCCTACATTTGAGCAAACGATGAGCATAACTCAAAATGCAGATGGAACTTACAATGACCCTATGATGAACGGACAATCACCCAGCATATTCCAAGGAGATCCTGCCAAGGATACAGTGCTGACTACTTGCTTACCACCACCTGGATACGAAACAATGAAAAGAGTTATTGAAAACAGCAATGATCATGTTTTTTTAGATGCTACTCAAAAATTAAAATGGGTTCCTGGCTATTTTCAAAGAGATACTTTAATTATGACAGATATAGAATTTTTTGCAACCACTGGATCAGAAACCTCAGGCTTCCATGTTAAACAATGGTGGTACCTACTGCCTCCTTATTTAGGAGAAGGTTCAGTTCCAGGCCTTGAAATGCCTTCACCTAACTGTTACAATATGGGTAATGGAGCTGTTGGACCAGGTGCAAACACATGCTTTGGAGCTAACGCAGATTGTTCAAACTTTACACGTGTTTATACTTGCGATAGATACAAAGAACAATTAAGAAATTTTCAATCAACAAATGCAAATGATGATGGAACGGAAAGCGGGTTATTCCCAGATAATGGAAATTGCATTTCTGGCAATACAGGATTTAAACATTTCGATGTACCTGATATGTACAAATTATATACTGATGGTGATTGGGTTTCACAATTTACAGTAGATGACATTGGCCCCTTTGGTCCAGGACAAGAAGACCATTTATTACCAGAATATATTCAATTTGGGGGACAAAAAACTTATTACTACCAAAACCCAACTGCTATTTATGTCAAGGGTGGCCCTGTTCGAGTTAGCGGAACATACAAAGGTAGATACACCTTAGTTACCGATGAATATCAGACTTATAAAAGACACGCATGGGGTGCGGGCTATCTTCCTCCTAATATAGAAGATACGCTTTGGACAGATATTTGGATAACTGGAGATTTAAGAAATAGCGATGCAAATGGTTCAAGTTTATTAAGTGCTCAACCAGATGAAAACTGCAGTGATGATTCAGGTTCTGATAATAGACTTGGTCTAGTGTCAGGTGCTAACATATACATTGCTAATACAATTGAAAATGGAGCTAAGAGCGCTCAAATAACAAGCTGTGATGGGCAAAGCTATCCAGATAGAATTAATATCACAATCCACGCTCACATGATTGCATTCAATGAATCGTTTGCTACTCAATATTCAAATAATACATATGACAATCCTGGAGTTGCTGGTGGAACAGATGATGACTACTATTCTACTCCTCCATTTGGAGACGGGCAAGGATTATTGAAGTACGGAGGCACATCAGCAAGTACATGCAATGGATTGAGTGGCGATGGTAATGATGGATCTGTAGACTGTGATAATTACCCAGGTAATTGCTTTCCAATGCCTGATGGAAGCACAGATGATGCAAGAGGTAATATTGTTGTTTGGGGAGGGATTGTGCAAGACCACAGAGGGTATGTTGTAAGAAATGCTGGAGGCAATAGCCCATATAACACTGGTGATATAGGTTATGGAAAAAGTTATAATTTTGATTGCAATTTAAAATGTCCTGGAGGTTATCCCCCATTGTATCCTGAAAACACAACGTGTGATGAATCTTCTGATGAAACACCATATAAAGTAACATCTTATTTTTAAAGGAAAATTATGAGTATTGGAATAGATATAGGGAAATTTAGTATTAAAATTGTTGAGTTAGAAAAAAACAATGATGCAATAACTGTTAAAAACATTGGTAAAAAAGATTTATTTGATGATTTAAATAAATATGATCACGATAAAATCTCAAAATCTCAAATTAAAGCATGCATAGAAGATTTATGCGAACAAATGAAAATTAAACCAAAAAAAATAAAACATTTAACATCATCATTATCTGGGAAATTAATAGATGTAAGACAAATATCGACTTTAGAAATGCCTGACCATGAACTTAGTGTTTCTTTGGAACTAGAAGCAAAAAAACATGTTCCCCTAGATGGAACAGACGCTATAATTGATTATCATTTGTTAGGCTCAAACAATGAAAAGCTTGATCAAATAAATCTTATTTTATCAACTACAACTAAAAATATTATATCTGAACATGCAGAATTGTTAAAAAGCTGTAAAATCAAACCAGGTATATTTGATGCAGACCCAATAGCTATTTCAAATATTCACGAATATTCGAATGAACTATCAGATCAAGGTAGTGATGTATTAGTTAACATAGGAAACTCAACTACATCTATTATTGTATGGGGAAAAAATTCTAGTTTTTTTACAAGAGAAATTGATATTGCTAGTGATAAAATCAATAAAGAAATTGTAAGAAAATATGCCTGTGATTATTCAACTGCTGAAAATAAAAAAATTGAAATGGGAATTAAATCTCTTGATGAAGAAAAAACTGATGAAGAAAATCTGGAAGAAACTGAATCTGACAATGCACCACTAGGTGGCATAATGATTGAAGAAAAAACAATTTTCAATGAATTAGTAGATGAGATTAGAAAAACATTAAGATTCTACATGAAGAATAACAACAATTCATTTTTTAATACATTTTATTTAACTGGTGGTGGAGCTTTGCTTCCTGGTTTAGATGAATTCATAGCAAATAATTTAAATGTTAAAGTAGAACTTTTAGATCCATTTAAAAAAATAAACAATAGCACTAAAGTTAGCAATCCTTTTGAATATTCAATTGCACTTGGATTAGCTTTAAGGGGGCTTGAAAAATGAATTTAATTAAAATAAATTTAAATCAAACTGTTAGTAAGGCTCAACTTGAACAAATTAAAGAAGAAAAACAAAGATGGATTTTATTTGGCTTTATTATTTTGCTAATTCTTGGTTCTTTATCATGGTTTTATATGATTAACAGAAAATTAAATTATGTTATAGATTCAAGAAAAAACACTATAAATGAGATTGCTACTAAAACAAAAGAATTAACTAGTAAAGGACAAATCAATCTTTCTAAAGTTGATATTAAAAATTTACATAAACTAGAAAATAAAAGAATATACTGGTCTGATAAATTTTTAGAATTATCTAAAATGACACCAGAAGATATGGCTGTTACTAGATTTGAGTTTAAAGGCAAAAACTTTAGCCTTGAAGGTATAGGCAATCTCCTTGAAGGAGAAAAACCTCTTGAGGTTACTAGTGATTTTATGAAAATGATAGAAAAAAATGAAACTTTTAATAAGGATTTTAAAAATTTAAAAGTTTGGAAAGTCGCAAAAAAAGAACATGGTAAAAACAACCAAGACATAATTGAATTTAGAATTGAGGCAAAGCTTATAAAATGATAAATCAAAGAAGCATAATCTTACTTGTAATAACTTTATTGTTTGTAGTTATCAATTTTTTTGGAACAAGTATATTGATAGATGAAAAAACATCTCAGATAAGGGATTTAGAGCGTGAACATAAAGTTATAAATGAAAAATATATTACAGCTCAAATTCTCTCCCAACAATTAAGTAATGTATATAATGTTTTTGAAAATAATTTATCATTCAAAAAAAGTGATCCTATTAATGAAGAAGCCTCAATGGATTTCATGAAAGAAGTCACAGATATGATGCATAAATACGGAATAACTCTAAAACAATTAATACCAGGTAGAAAAACTAAAAAAGGTGTTTATACAAGTATTCCTTACACAATAGAAATCGTATGTGACTATGAAAAACTAGGTAGTTTTTTAGTTGAACTTGAAAAAAATAATAGAATAATTGAAATTGATAATATCTATTTAAAAAATGATTATGAAAGCGCTAAATTAGATAATCAAGATGATTTTACTTTTTTAAATCAAACAATAGAAATTAAACTAAGAACAGTATCAATTAATAAGGCTAATCTATGAATCTAAGAGAAAAATTTATATGGAATGCTCTAGTAAGCTTTGCCTTTTTATCAATTGCTTGGTTTGGATGGGCTTTGTATAACAAAAACTCTACAACAAACAAGCTATACAATAAATTTAAAAATGAGCAAGTGGGTACAGATCAGACGTTGCAAGATAAAGTTAATTCTTTAGAAAGTGTTTATAAATACAGAAACCAAAATAATTTCAAGGTTTCTAACAATCCTTTTGAAGTTACGAGAGTATTATCAGGTTCTTCTGGAACAGGCAATAAAGGTCAAATTTACACAACAGGTATTTTCAAGCTTGATAATGGTCAATATAAAGCTGCTGTAAACTACAAGGGAAAAACTTACACTGTAATTAAAGGAGATTTACTAGAAGGTGGTAAAATTATTGACGTTAACAAAGATGCTGTTATTTGGGAAAAAAATGGAACTAGAAAATCGTTATTTTTAAATATAGGAAATTGATTATATTTGCATTGCTTTCTATGTTACATAACGTTACTGAATCTTAATAGAAAATATATAATGCATACAATAAATTAGATGCTGGAGACTAAATGAAAAGAAAAATTAAAATATTATGTTTATCAATTGTGTTAATGCTTGGTATTATTAATGCTGATAATGAAAAATCAGAAATTAAATACCCTAACGTTTCAATACATGCACAGGACACACATCTACCCTCAATTTTAGCAATACTTGCTGAGGAAAGTGGATACAATATAGTGACTGGTCCAAATGTTGAAAATCAGAGCAAATTAACAATTCATCTTGATGATGTACCAATTGATCAAGCTTTAAATCTTGTTATAAGAGCAGCTGGTTTAAGCTATGAAATTGTAGGAAATTCTATTTTAGTGGCTAACCAATCTAAATTGAGTGAAGATGTTGGTGTTTCTCCTCATGTTATATCATTGAAATATGCTAATGCTAATGACATTGCTGCTTTATTGAAAAATGTCACTGAAAATATTACAGTTGATCAAAGTGGAAATAATTTATTAGTTTCTGCAAGTCCTAAAAAAATAACAGAAATAAGAGAAATAGTTGATGAAGTTGATATTCCTACTACACAAATCATGCTTGAAGCAAGACTTATTGAAGTAACGCTTGGAGACAAAACAGAAATGGGATTTGACTGGGAGAGATTAGCGAAAACAACTTTAATATTTGCTGAACAAACAGATCCTGTTAGAATGGGTGATAATTTAACTTACAATGGACAATTACCTGGAACTACACCAACACTAAATACAACAACATCAGGTGGAGAGTATATAACTGAAGATTTTGGTGGCCTACCGTTGAATTTACTTCCTCAACAAATGCCATATACAAGGAATTTAAACGAAATTAATCCTTTTGGAAGGCAATTGACAGCTTTTGATGTAACTCTTGACATGCTTTTAAAAGATAATCAAGCAGATATTTTAACAAATTCTCAAGTAGTAACCGTAAATGGTCAGGAAGCAACAATAGAAATGGTTGATGTTATTCCATATTTAGCATCTAGTGGAGGAATAGGCGGTCAAATGCAAATAATGAAAGAAACTGTAGGAATAAAACTACATATTCTTCCTTACGTTAATTCAGATGGCTATATAACAACCGAAATAACTCCAGAATTAAGCTCAATTATTTCCTGGACAGCTCAAGGGTATCCATGGACTAAAAAAAGAACATCTACTACAACGGTTAGAGTACTTGATGGGGAAACAATTGTTATAGCAGGACTTGTAACAACTGAAGAGGTTGAAGTAAGATCAAAAGTACCTTTTTTATGGAGAATTCCAATTATAGGAAAAAGATGGTTTAGCCATAATGAACTTTCTGAGAAAAAAACAGATTTAATTATTCAAGTAAAACCAACAATTGTTGTTGACAATTATTCAGGAATTGATAAAAAAGATTATCATATTGATGCGGAAGAAAGCATTTTAGGTGAATAATTTTTTCAAACAGGAGAATCAATGCATAAAACTTTAAAATTTAATTTTTTATACCTAATACTATTATGTGTAACACTACTAAATCTTTCATGTGAAAAAAGCGATGTTTTTTCACCATACATAGATGAAGATGTAGCAGATAACTATTACTTTAATATTACAAATAGCATTTGCAATGTTAATAATGCAACTGCTTGCGAAGAAATAGAGGATCTTGCTGATAATGATAATGATTATACTTTAATAAATATAGCTTTATTCAGTAGTGATGGAATTTCAGAATCTGGAGTAGCAAATGCAGATATTACACTTTCATGGACTATAGATTCAATAAGCAACACAAACATATCAACTGTAGAAGATTTATACGGAAATACTATCCAAAATGGAGGTACAGTTACGTTAGATCCTAGTGGCCAAATGGAATTAATATGGAAAGATAATGGAATAGATGGAAATATTGTTTTATCATGTTTCTACGAAGATAGAAATAATATTTTATGGCATACTAGTAATCAAGATATTATGCCTGAAAATTTTGATAATTCTTTTACAATTAAACAAATTGAATATTTAGTTGAAGCAGAAAACTTACAAAATTATTACCCAGCATATCATGTTGGAGACTACTCAGATTATACTACCTATAGTGATATAATATCTGGAAACTCAAGCTATACTAAGATTATTTTTTCATTAAATAAAATATTAACTTTTACCAATGGAAATGTGACAACCATGCCAGCTGACATGGGAAGAAATTTAATAATTACAATTTCTAATAATGACCAAACTTATTATAATACATTCTTAGTTACTGAATCAGGAGCTGCAATTTCTGATGGAGACATGGTCACAACTGATGCCGATGGAGAAATATCTTTATTTTGGTTAGATAATGGAATTGATTTTGACTCTGCAACGGTTTCAGCAGAATATATTGATCCAAATAATAATAGTTATTCTGATGATACAAGCTTTGAAATTAAATCTCAATATGAAAAAGTTGACAATATACTTCCAATTTCAAATTCAGTAATAAACCTTGATTCAGAATCAGTATCATTAAGTCCTATTGAAGCCTATGTTAGAGATTCTCAAGGTCAAGGAGTTGAGTATATTGAAGTACAAATGACAATAAGTGATTGCTCTGGCAATTGTCCTGATTTAATATTTCCTCCAGGAGGAAATATAGCAACTACAGATGCATTCGGTTTAGCAACATTTTTCCCTACATTACAAAACGTAAATAGTGTGAATGACAATGTTAGTATTAATTATGATTTTTCAATTACTAATGAAGTTCTAATGAACTCATTAAGTGCACAATCATTATTAGAATTTGAAGTAGATACTCCTGTACAATCTGAAGCAGTTGACATCTTTACAATAGAATTAAATCCTGATGAATTTATTTTTAATGATTTACCTGATGCTGTTAATGATACAACGCTTTCAGACTCTATTATTATAAAAGCATTTGCTAAGAGAAGCAATGGTTCTGGAATCCCAAATATTACAGTTAATTTTGAGAATATACTACCTTCATCAAATATATCTTATGGTGTTTTAAATGAAACTGCTATAACAAATGAATATGGTGTTGCAACTAATATTTTAAGGAATATCAACACTAATCCTATCAATGAGAATAATCCTACAGATACAGTTAAAGTAAGAGCTTTTATTGATGGGACTGATGCTGAAGCTGAAGCTTCAGCAGTACTTATGCCTTTATCGTTAGGGAATATTTATAAAGTTGCTTCATTAGATTTCTTTTTTGATCAAGATATCAATTTCACAATTGATGCCTCAGGTGCATTCACAGATACTCTGATTGCTCAAGTTAAAGATAATCAAGGGATGGGTGTTTCTGGTGTTCCTATTCAATTCAGCCTTGATTCTAATGGTAATGAACCTGGTGCAGGTGGTATAGGTTATATTTCCAATATTAATAGTATATCTGGTTACAGTGACCAAAATGGTTTTGCTAGAGCTGTTTATACAATTAGTGGCTCTGATATTTTAAATAATGGTGGCAATCAAGCTCCTGTAGAATTTACAGCTAGAGTAAATGATGCTTTAACATATAACATAAATAGAACTTACTACGTATCTGAGTCACAACAAATTTCTCTACTGCAATTAGAATTAATACCTGATACTTTAGTATTTAATGATTTATCTGCATTTAGCGGAACCTTAGATACTCTGTTAACTCGTGCATATGTAAAAGATGGTAATGGTGTAGGTATCTCTGAGGTCCCTGTATCATTTACTAATAATACCCCTGAATTTGGGATACTTCAATATTCAACAGTTAATACAGATTCAACAGGTGTTGCTCTTAACAACTTAAGTAATATCAATATTGATACTTTTGATTTTACAAATAACACCTCTGAAAGTATTGATATTAGTGTTCAAGTTGTAGGTGAAGATAATGCAGGATTCCCTACTCCCTATACTACGACTAAGCAAGCTCTAGTCGTACCACAGTCAATTTTCAACATGTGGAAAGTTGATACATTAAAAGTTTATTTTGAACAACAGCTTACTGTCATAGATAATATCAGCATTCAATATTTAGATAATATTGTAGCACAAGTAACTGATGCTAGCGGTTCTCCTGTCAAGGATGTTCCTGTTAATTTTTCATTAGATTCAGATGATGATATTGGATATATAACAAATGAAAGCGCACTATCTGATAGTTTAGGTTTTGCGAGGTGCACCTTTACTGTAAACCCTGCTGATTTAGAAAGCTTAACTAGAAATGAAACAACAATAACAGTTAATACAAATGTTGGTGAATTTTATTCTAATTCAATAACAAAAACTTACCAAATTGAAGGTAATCCAAACGTTGAATATAATGTTGATGAATTATACCCCACATCTTATGTTCCTGTAGATGGAAACTTTAATTTCTATGTTGACTATGATTCTAATATAGGCGCTTATGGGAATCAATCATTAAGTCTTTGTTTTCAAACCAAAGATGATGAAGGTGTTGTAATTGAGAATGTTCCCTTACAATTCAGTCTTTCACCTGGAAATCCGGAAACTAGCAATGAATTAATAGGTGCTATAACTTCATCTCTTGAATATACTTGCTGTGCTGATCTAAATGATCCTGCTAATTACGATGAATTTGGACAAATTCTTCCTGGCCTTAACTCTTCTGTAAGCTTAGGTAATGCTTGTGTTCTTTATAATGCTTACGATATAAACACATCTGATTTCAGTACTTATGATATTTTAACAATTAAAATCACTGACCCTCTTAATCAAGGTAATATTCTAAAAGAAGTTTCTTATAATTTAGGATTAACAGGTCTATCTGGTCCTCAAACAGTTAGCACTCTAAACTTATCTATGTCACACGATACAAGCGATGATCCTAATGTCTTTTTATTCAATGATCTTCCTGCATTAATAGACACATCTTCTACAAACGAAATAAATCTATCAGCCTTGTTGTTAGATCCTGATAATGCTGCTTACAGTAACTATTCATTAAACTTTATTAATGATACTTCATATGGATCATTAGTATCAAACGCTGTTCCTACTGATGAATTTGGTAATGCTAGTAATGTTTTAACTAATATTGCTAGTAGCTTTAATCAGGTTTATGATTACAATGACAATTCAGATTTAATTAGCGTAACTGTTGAAGCAAGAAACGTTTTAGGTGAATTAGAAGCATCTGATACTCAAACAATTAATATTGTTCCAAAATCTATATATAATACAAACTTAGCAAATGATTTAAGTTTCCAATTTGTTGATCCTGGTAATTATATTATTAATCAAACATATGATAATAGTGACTTCACAGATGTTGTTCTTGCTCAAGTCCTATCTGCAACTTCATCACCAGTACAAAATGTTCCTGTTAATTTTTCTTTAACAGCAACAGAAGGTTATATGTCCGAACCGGCATGCACAGCAACGGGTTCATCAATTCCGTGTGATGGAGTTGATAATGGGTTAGTGTATAGTGACAATAATGGTAGAGCTGAAATTAACTATAAGTTGTCTGGAGCAAGTATCAGTGAAATTGCTAATTCAGATGATAGAGAAGTGACTATACAAATATCTTCAACTGTAGGTGATAACGTCGTATCTATAAATAGAACATATACAATCATTCCTTTACCTATTGCAGCCTCTATTGATTTAGATGCGCAAATTGACACACTATTATTTAATGATTTACCGAGTTCTGTTGATACTACAGGATCAATTAATGAAATTGAATTTTATGCATATATTAGAGATGATTATGATGCTTTGATAACAAATAATCCAATATTAGTTAACTTTGAAAATCTATCTCCACAGTTTGGTGATTTAACCTCATCAATAGTTTATACAGATTCAAGTGGGACGGCTATTAGCACTCTTAGTAATATTGATACAGAAGATTTTGATTATTCGTCTTACAGTGATTCAATTAAAATTAGAATAAGTGTTCCTACAACAATCAATGGAGCGCAAGCAACTTTAAAAGATTCTGCTAAGGTTATAATTATTCCAAAATCACTTGAAAATATAAGTAAAGTTGTATCTTTAGAATCATCATTTTCACAAAATCTAAGTACCATAAATAATGTTACTACTATATTTTCAGATACTGTTAAATCACAGGTCTTAGATATAAATAATACTCCTGTACAAAATGTACCAGTTAATTTTTCATTAAGTTCACCAACCAGTATTGGTTATATAACTAATCAAATTGATTATAGTGATTCTTTAGGTTTTACTGAAACTGTATTTAGTATAACTCCTGCTGACATGGAACTTTTTGATCAAGAACAAATCACTATTACAGTTACAGTTGGGCAAGATTTTACAAATACAATTAACAGAACATATGTCGTTGATGGTAGTATCAATATTCAAAATGAAGTAGCTGAATTAATAACAACTACTATACTAGATCTTCCTGTTGTAGGATTTCCAGACTCTCTAATTGTAGGTAATTACAATGACGTTGAAGAGCAATTTTGTGTAACTGCTATTGATGATAATGGTATTGCAATTTCTGGTGTCCCAATTGAATTTGAATTATATGGTCAAGCACAAAACAGAGGAAATTTATCAAGTAATTTAGTTTATACTTATCCAGATTCTTCTTACACATCTGAATCAACTTGTGTTGATTCAACTCTTGGAAGTGCTTGTATTTGCTATAATCTAACAATTGATTCAAACTCTTTTGAGTTACTTTCTACTTCACCTGATTCCTTAAGAGCGCACATTCCAGATCCTGATGATCAAACAACTGATTTAAAATCATTAGAATTTGGAATAGATATTATACCATCATCAAATTTTGTTGAATCAATGAATACTTATGCAGTACCATCATTTATTGCTATGGATGTTTTAGATTCGACTTACTGTGATACTATATATGCAATCACTCAAGGTTTAGGCAGTAGTCCTATTAAAGACATTCCTGTTACTTTTGAATTACAAGAAGAAGATGAAATCTATGGATATTTAACTAAAACATATGCTGTTTCTGATTCATTAGCATATCCTCCATATCTTGCAGCAACTACAGCTTTCTGTACATGGAATAATATACCAACAATTGAAGATGAAGTTATTATTGATGTTACTGCATCTGTACAACTTTCAGATCCTTTATTATCATCTGTGGTACAAATTCCTTTATCAGAAAATCTACCTGACTGTCCTGATTGTGAGGAATCTATTGTTATAGTTGCTGAATATAATGAATTACCTAATGTTGATTTAGATGGTAACGATGTATTTTCTACGCTTGTTACCGCTACAGTTATTGATTCTACTGAAAATCCTGTAAACAATACGTTGGTTGAATGGCAAGCTTTAAAAGAAGATGATACAGGAGATTTAACTATAGACATTGGCAGTATAGATCCTTATACATTTACAAATGAACTAGGTGTGACATCTACAACTTTTAGTATGGGAAATGATCAAGGATTAACTTATATAATTGCTACGGCACCAGAAATTGGATTATCTGATACAACTTTTGTTGAACTATCATCAACAGAAGCTGCGTATTTAGAATTAATTCAACCAATCCCTAATGAAATAACAGTTCAAGGTGGTGGCGGAATTGAATCAACTGAAATAGAAATTGAAGTTAAGGATGGTAATGGTAATTTAGTAACTGATGATTATTTAGTATTCTTTAGATTAGGTAATAGTGCACCTAATAATGCCTATTTAAATGAAGTAGGAACTAATCGTTTATGTAGTGTTTCAGATAATGGTATTAGTTCAGTTACTCTAAATTCTGGAAATCAGCCAGGTGCTGTATCTATTATAGCAGCTTTATATCCTCTAATTGATCAGTTTGGAAATGAAACATCTTGTGAAGCAATTGAGTGTACTAATATTGATGGTATACCCCAGGTTTGCGATGATATTAATCCTTTCGTTGCTCCTCTTACATTAGATGATGGCATAGCACAATTAGCTTTTACTCCAGTTACTATTGTTACGGGTGCCCCATATTCAGGTCAAATTAATTTTAGTTATGTTGATATTACACCAATTACTGGCTCTGGATTATACCAGGTGCCTTTATCTGTACAATTAGAAGATATCTATGCGAATCCAGTTGCAGATTCTACTAATGTATATATTTGGATTGAAGGCCATAAACCTCATTGGTGTAGTTTGGAAAATGTAGCAGACCCAGAGTCATATGGTCTTTCTCCTGCTTTAAGCAATGATGATTGTACCTTTGCAGTAGGTGATACTGTGAAATGGGGTACAGATGAAATTATTGATAGTATGTTATATGTATTAACTCAAGAAATTATTTTTGGACAACCTCTAACTGAGGATTTTGCACCAGGAGCATTTCCAGCTTGGGAAGCTATCCCCCATCCTGGACAAGTTGAAGGTGAAGCTAAAACTGCTATGGCTGGACCTGATGGTAATTCTTTCCCAGGAATTGCATTCTCCAATGCATATTATGGAACATCTGAAATATTTGAAAGAACTGTCTTAAAGGCAATGACAACTG